>Ga0209039_10000318_pt1 | contig 46519 bp, 34 predicted proteins | sample BogFormECP12_OM1_FD_188238 | JGI IMG/M metagenome (GOLD analysis project Ga0209039, IMG submission 188238) | Bog forest soil microbial communities from Calvert Island, British Columbia, Canada - ECP12_OM1 (SPAdes) (version 2) | ecosystem: Environmental > Aquatic > Freshwater > Wetlands > Bog ...
AACCTGTACGGCGATATCCTGAGCGACGTGGCGGCGCAGATCGCGGGGTCGGTGGGATTGGCGGGGTCGGCCAACATCGGCGAGAGCTGCGCCATGTTCGAGGCGATCCACGGGTCGGCGCCGCGGCGCGCCGGGAAGAACCTGGCGAATCCCTCGGGTCTGCTGCTGGGCGCGGTGCTCATGCTGGTGCACATCGACCAGCCGGAAGTGGCCGGACTGGTTCACAACGCGTGGCTGCGCACGATCGAGGACGGCATCCACACCTACGATATTTTCACCGCGGGCGTGAGCGTGGAGAAGGTGGGCACGCGGGAATTCGCGCAGGCTGTGATCGCCCGCCTGGGACAGAAGCCCGTCCGCCTGAAGCCGGTGGAGTACGCCAGGCGGGGAGGCGCCGCCAGTCCCACGCCGGCGGCCGCGGCGGCGACGGGCGCGAGGGTGGAACTGCAGGGTATCGACGTGTTCGTTTACTGGCCCAAGCGCGACCCGGAGGCGCTGGCCGCCGTCATGGGTAAACTGGGGGGCGAGGGACTCAGCTTGCAGATGATCGACAACCGGGGGGTGAAAGTCTGGCCGGCCGGCCGTGCCGAAACCTTCTGCACGGACAGCTTCCGCTGCCGTTTCATATCCGATTCGGGAACGCGCATGAGCCAGTGCCTGGCCTTGCTGGGCCGTGTGGCCGAAGCCGGCATCGACATCGCCATGACCGAATCGCTCCGCACCTTCGACGGCCAGCCGGGGTATACGCTGGCCCAGGGACAATAAACCCACTATGAAGACCGCTCCTCTTGTGTCGGTGATCATGGGCAGCAAGTCGGACTGGGAGGTGATGCGCCAGGCCGGGGAGACGCTGGCCCGGTTCGGCGTGCCCCACGAGTGCCGGGTGCTGTCGGCCCACCGCACCCCCGCCGAGACCGCGAAGTACGTGATGGAAGCCGAATCGCGCGGCATCGAAGTGATCGTGGCGGCCGCTGGCGGGGCGGCGCACCTGGCCGGAGTCTGCGCCGCCCACACGCTGCTGCCGGTTCTGGGCGTCCCCATGGAGAGCGCCGCGCTGAAGGGCATGGACTCGCTGCTGTCCACGGTCCAGATGCCCGCCGGTATCCCCGTGGGAACGCTGGGGATCGGCGTTCCCGGCGCGCGCAACGCCGCCCTTCTGGCGATCGCCATTCTGGCCAACAGCCGGCCGGAGTTGCGGGAGAAGCTGCGGAGTTTCCGCTGCGAGCAACGCGAGAAGGTGCTGGGCGAAAGCTGCCAGTGAGGCGGCCGGCGCCGCGGGAGGCGCGCGAATCCCACATGCTATCATGACTACGTACCCATGATGGAGGACCGCTAGGATGTTCGGAACGATTGGAACACAAGAGCTGATCTTCATCTTCCTATTGGCGCTGGTTCTGTTCGGTCCCAAGAAATTGCCGGAGATCGGACGGACGGTGGGCAAGGCACTGAGGGAATTCCGCCGCGCGTCGAGCGAACTGAAGGCCACATTCGATCGTGAGCTAAGCAACCTGGAAGCGGAAACCAAGGAGTTCAAGGAAATCGGAACCTCGATTCAGCAGGAACCCCACAATTACAACTACGATTACTCTTCCTACGAGTCCTCTTATGAGGGCTCATATCCGCCGGAAGAACACGATTCACAGGTTGCAACCACAACCACGGTAAGCGTATCCGCACCTCAGGACGCTGAATCAACGCCGGCCGTCACGCCAGAAGGCGTCATCGCCCAGGGAAGCGAGTTATCCGTCCTGGAAGCGGGCGCCGGAGGGGCTCTGGAACCCTCCGCCGCGGAACCCGTTCCGGATCCCCATCCGGTTTCGGTTCCCACCCTGGCCGCCGAGCGCAACGCATAGATAACATGGAGTCTTGGAATTCCGGCTGGGGCATTGCCGCCCCGCTAGCGGAGTGTGCCTGTGGACGCAATCGATAAGCTGCGGCGCCGTCTGGGAGGATCCCCTGCCGGCCCCTCCGTACCGCCCGATGAGGGGCACTCGGAAGAAGAAGAGAGCATGTTGCGCATGTCGTTCCTGGAACACCTGGAGGAACTGCGCGCGCGCATCATCCGCTGTCTGTGGGGTCTGGTGATCGCCTTTGGCGTCAGCCTAGCATTCAGCGAACGGCTGTGGTCCGCGGTATGCCAACCGGCCGCCGCCGCGCTCAAGGCTCTGGGGTACGAGCCCAGCCTCTATGCGGTAGATCCCATGGAGGGCTTCATGATCATCTACTTCAAACTGCCGCTGGTCTGCTGCCTCTTCATAGCGTCCCCGTGGTTGCTCTACCAGGTGTGGGGCTTCGTCTCCCCCGGGCTTTATAAGCGGGAGAGGCGATGGGCGGTCCCTTTCATCCTCTGCTCCGCCGGGCTTTTCATTCTAGGCGGGGTGTTCGCTTACTTCGTGGTGTTCCGCAAGGCTCTTAGGTTTCTGCTGGGTGTGGGCCAGGGGAATTACGTGAAGCCCATTTGTACGGTGACGCACTACTTCGATTTGTTCGTCAATGTGATTCTGGGCATCGGGCTGGTTTTCGAGCTGCCGATTCTGATCTTTTTCCTCATCCTGCTGCGCATCGTGACGCCTGCATTTCTCTTAAAACACAGCCGTTACGCAATCCTCATCATCTTTATCATCGCGGCTGCGGTGACGCCCACCCCGGACGCTTTCAACATGATGCTGTTCGCCCTGCCTATGTGCCTGTTATTTTATGTGGGTATCTTCGCGGGCTATCTTCTAGTACTACATCGGGAAAAGCGGCGATTACCATGGCGCAGAATCTTTTTGATTAGTCTTTGCGTATTGATTCTATTGGCCTTAGGTCTGTATTTTCTACTCCCCAGGTACGGAATAGAACTAGTACTACACTGGCCATTTTTCAAACATTGGCGGTGATTTAGGTAGAAATCGCGAGGTCGTTCGATGTAACATCATGGTGTCCGTGCAGGCATGGCGGACAGATGAAGTTTTCATAATGCAATGGACCTATACAAGACGATTCAAGACCTATACGCCGAGAAAGAGAAACTGGAGCGTGTCATAGCTTCACTTGAGGAGCTCCACCGGACTTCCGGCTCTCTTCCATCATTGCCTCCGGGCGCCAAACGACGGGGCCGAAAATCGATGGGATCAAAAGAACGGGAGGAAGTATCGCTGCGAATGAAAAGGTACTGGGCGAGCCGGCGCAAGAGCAAGGGCGAAACCCAGCAGGAGCAAGCCGCCCCCAGCCAGATTCTGTGAGCCTCCCAGCCTCGGGATCTGCTATATTGAATGTGGAGATGGGCGGCTAGCTCAGTTGGGAGAGCACGGCGTTCGCAACGCCGGGGTCGTGGGTTCGAATCCCATGCCGTCCACCATCCCTAAATCCACAGAGTCCTCCGCCCCTCCTGTTATCTAACGGCGTATATCCGATGTTAACCATTATCAACTATAGTACTTGTAGGTCATTTATGGTACTCTTTGATTGGCAACGCGAGTATCGAGGCCAACATGCGTTCCTTCGACCTCCGATTTTTAAGGGATGAACAGGGGCAGGATCTGATTGAGTACACGCTGATCCTCTCGTTTCTCTGTTTTACGATTCTGGGTCTGGCGATCGGGTTTAAGACGTCGATCGCTGGAATCGTGTCAACTACGAACACCGACCTCTCGCTGGCAAATTCCGTCAGCACGTAATTCGACGGCGCCCTTCCGCGCTCTGCTCCAAGCCAACACTCTTCGAATGTCAATCGGCATTCAGTGTCCACGGTCGGGTAAGTCCCCCCGGCGTCAGGTGGCGGTTTTCGCCGCCGGAAACCAGCGATGTTCCGTTCGGACCGGTTGCGCAGCGCCAATACCGGTCAGTGCGACCCCTGTACCCTGATCCGGATGGCCTGTGGAAAACCGCCCGGTGGGCATGCGGCACGGCTGGTGAGGAACATTCTTGCAGGTTTCTGTTTCAGAGGTGATACCATTGGCCTTCCGGACGGTTTCGAGAACGCTCTCCGGGGAAACCCTGCATGAAACTCACATTCTGGGGCGCAGCCGGCGCCGTAACCGGCTCCATGCACATGGTCGAATCGGGGGGAAAACGGATCCTCCTGGATTGCGGCCTGAATCAAGGCCGCCGCAAGGAATCCGACGCGAAGAACCGCAACCTCCCGTTCCCCGCCTCGTCGATCGACGCCGTGGTCCTCTCGCATGCGCACATCGACCACGCCGGCAACCTGCCGACGCTGGTCAAGAACGGCTTCAGCGGCCCCATTTACGCAACCCCCGCAACGGTGGATCTGTGCAACTGGATGCTGCGCGACACGGCCCACATCCAGGAGCACGACGCCGAGTATCTGAACAAGCGGCGCGACCACCGCAAACAAGCGGGACTGGCGAACGGCCAAGTGATTCCCCTCTATACCACGCCCGACGCCGAGCGGACGCTGCCGCTGTTCCAGCCGGTTGGCTACCACGAGCCCCATCTCCTGGCGCCCGATCTGGCCTATGAGAGCCACGATGCGGGGCACATTCTGGGCTCCTCCTGGGTGGTTTTGCGCGAGAAGTCGGGCGGCTCCACGCTGCGCCTCGGCTTTTCGGGCGACCTGGGCCGGCCCGGCCTGCCCATCATCCGGGATCCCGAACCCCTGGTTGCGGTAGACTATCTGATTCTCGAAAGCACCTACGGCGGGCGGCTGCACAAGAGCCTCGACCACGTGGTCAACAAACTGGCGGACGTGGTCAACCGCACGGCGCGCCGTGGCGGACACGTGATTGTGCCGGCGTTCGCCTTGGGCCGGACGCAGCAACTGGTGCTGCTGCTGCACGCACTGGCCGACCAGAGGCGCATCCCCGACATCCCCATCTTCGCCGACAGCCCGCTGGCGCTGAACATCACCCAGGTGCATCGCGACCATCCGGAGTGTTTCGACGAGGAAGCCCGCGAGTTCCTGGCCAACCACCAGGATCCCTTCGGTTTCTCGCGGCTGAAGTACATCCGGGAAGCCGAGGACTCCAAGAAACTGAACGACCTGCACGGCCCTTTCGTGGTCATCTCGGCCTCCGGGATGTGCGAGCAGGGGCGCATCCTCCACCACCTGCGCAACGGCATCGAAGACCCCCGCAATACGGTGCTCATCACGGGTTATCAGGCGGCTGACACGCTGGGCCGCAAATTGATCGAGAAGTGGCCGGAAGTTCTGGTCTTTGGCGAGCCGATGCGGGTGCGCGCGGAGATTTCCAGCCTCGACGAACTCAGCGGCCACGCCGACCAGAAGGAGTTGCTGGAGTGGGTGGCGCCGCTGGCGCGATCGATCAGAAAGGTGTTCCTGGTGCACGGCGAACCCGAGCAATCGGCCACGCTGGCGAAGCTTCTGCACGCCGAGTACGGGTTGGAGGCGGAGCCGGTCCGGCCCGGCGAGTCTTTCGATCTATCCGGATGAAACCCAATCGGCCTGGCAAGCGATCTATACTAATGAGTTAGAGAGATTCTTTAAGGAGCACCGTCTTTCGTGACCGCCATAACAGACTACAACCAACCCCAAAGCCGCTCGGGCCTTTCGACCGCCCTGGTGGCGGGCGCGCTAATCGCCCTGTTTGTCGCCAACATCTACCTGTACGTTCAGGTGGTCAAGCTGGGCGACGATCTGGCCGCGACGAAGAAGACCCTCAACGCCGGGTTGAGCAATTTCAAGGACGCCTCTTCGGTAACCATGGCCGCGCAGCAGAGCCATATCGATAGTTTGAAAGCGGATCTGGAAGCCACGCGCCGCGCGGCCGCCAGCATGAGCGCCGAAGCGGCCGCCAAGGAAAACGCGCACGCCGAACAACTGGTCAAGCAGATTGAGGCCGAACAGGCCAAGATGCAGGCGGCGCTGGGCAGCGAGATCAACGATGTAAAGCAGACCTCGGCCGCCGGGGTGGCCGCCGCAAATACCAAGATCGACACCGTGGCCAGCGATGTGGGCAACGTGCGGACCCAGGCGTCGCAGACCCAGGAGCAGCTCAGCAAGACCATCGCGGAGCTGAAAAGCGTCACCGGCGATCTGGGGGTGCAGAGCGGGCTCATCGCCACCAACGGCAAGGAACTGGCGGCGCTGCGCCTGAAGGGCGAGCGCAACTACACCGACATCAAGTTGGGCAGGACCAAGCAGCCGCAGCGTTTTGGCGATATCGCCCTCCGCCTGGACAGCGTCACTCCCAAGAAGAACATGTATTCGGTGTATATCCTGGCCGACGACAAGCTCACCTTCAAGCAGAACAAAAGCATCAACGAACCGGTCCAGTTCTACACCCAGAAAGGCGGCCACACGCCCTACGAGCTGGTGATCAACCAGGTCACCAAGGACAGCATCATCGGCTACCTTTCCACGCCCAAGGACCTCACCTCCCGGTAGCGGGTCTCAGGCGGTCTGCTCGACCAGTTTGTCGAGGTGGACCGTGTAGATGGCCGGGTGGCCGTCGCGGTCGCTCTGGAAGTACAACTGCTGGCTGTCCGGGGAGAAGATCGGGCACACCGCCGTTGCATCCGTGGCCCGGTGCTCGCACAGGGTTCTCTCGGCGCCGGTGACGCGCAGCAACAGCAGCACGTGCGGCGAGGCCTTGTTCTCGCTGGCGCCGGCGAAGACGGAAGTGTCGCGGTTGGCCGAGAAACTGGCGAACTGGCTGGTCCTGGCCACCAGTTTATCGAGGCCGGTGTCGGGTGAGTGCTCGCGGATGGAGTGAAGTTGCGCGCGGTCTTCGGGATAGAGCAGGTAGAGCAGGGCGCGCCCGTCCGGCGACCAGAGAGCGGCGGCGATCCCGCCCGCCGCCAGTTTGAGCCGCCGGTTCTGGGTCCCATCCTGGTTAACCAGCCACAACCTCTGGCCGCCGGCGCGGTACAGGGTCTGCGCACGGCGCGGCCGGGGCAGGGGATCCGACATCGCCCCCGCGGATTCGATCACCGTGCGCGCCGCGCCCGCCGCCAGCGGGACCATCCGCAGGCGCGAGACGCCGGCGCGGGTCTCGATCAGTGTGGCGTCGGCGCCATCGGGCCCCACGGCGGCGCCGTGTCCCCGCTCCCAGCCCTCGGGCACGCGGTACAGTTCCCGTTCCTTGCCTGCGAACGGCGCATGGAACACCGACCGCCCGGCGCAGTAGCAAAACGCGCGGTTGTCCGGCGTCAGGGTGATCGTGGCGCCGTCGAGGCCCTCGACCCCGGTGAGTTGCTGCGACGCGGCGCTTTTCAGATCGAGGCGGAAGACCTGCGGCGAACCGGTACGGCTGCACGCGAACAGCAGGTAGGCGCCATTATTGGCGATGGCACGGTTGTAGTACGCGGGCAGGGTGCTGGAGAACGCGGGATCGGTGAGGCGGACGACCTCCAGACCCGTGCTGGGGTCGGAGTACCGCCGCGCATCGGAGGGAAAGGTGGGGAGCGCGGGAGGCTTGCGGCCCTCGGAGGCCGCGCCCGCCGCCGCCAGCCCGGTCAGAAGGAATCCTCGGCGCGTCCAGCGGCGCCCCGCATGGGCCATGATTCGATGATACGCCAAGGCAGGGGGGCTTCCACGGGCGGGGCGTGCGAAGCCGGCCCGTTCACATCGCCCACCGCATCGAGATGCGGGGTGACCGTAGGCGGAAGAATCGAGGCAAAGCCGGACAACGCGGTTCCGTGTGGGCCGACCGCAAAAGGTGGGACGCCGCTCGATGTACGATGGATTTGGAATGACCGATCGACTTCAGGCTCCTGTAGCCTTGCCTGGCGCCCTCAGCGAGCGGCTGTCTCCAGAAGACGACCCAGCGCTCTGGGAACAAGTGCTGAAGGTTCTAGCCGAGGACGCATCGACACTCGAAGCCGTCACCGGGGGTTCGCAGCTATACGCTGAAGTGGGCGTGTGTTCGCATTGGTTGCGTCCGCATCAGACCCGGTGGACTGCGGCCGGTGGTTTTGCGTGGCCGGTTGGGTATGGCGGCGCCGGCTTCAGCAGAGCCGGTCTTCCACTTTTTGATTGGAGCGTCAGACTGCAGTTCAATCCTGCTCCAATAGGCTGGGTCGTTCCGGAAAAAGTGGCGACAAAACGCTCCATTTCCGTCCGTGTCGCCGTTCCTTCACGGACGACCCGACACCGCCAGGCGGCGGTGCACACTCTCTGGCCACGCAGGACTTTGGATGCCAAGCGCGAGCGGGCTGTCTTCTATGGACTGCGAAATTTGAATGGCGTTTGGGAACTGAAGGCATGCGCCAGGTTCCGCAAACGAACCGATCCAGCGTCGGGAAATCGCTGAAGACCCGTGCATGCAGCCGAAGCGCTCCTGGCGCTCCGGAGGCACTGTGGGCTGGGGCGGGGACAACCTTTCCGATCGCAAGCCTTCGATAACCCCCTTTAACTTCGTGTCTCAACTCCGGGGTTCACTTGAGCCGCGCGCCGGACGCCGCTCCCTCCGCGCGCTAAGCGCCACCCCCTCCCCGCGTCCATCCATGTAGGGGCGGCGCCGCAGGCTCCCGTCAACCGATAACCCCCGGCTCTTTCCGCGCTAAAATGGGAACTGCGGACGGCCCCCCGTAACGAGACCTTATATTCATGATTGTCGACACCCTGCTGGCGAAAGTCTTCGGCACCAAAACCGAGCGCGAGATCAAAGAGATGCGGCCCAGAGTGGCCGCCATCAACGATCTCGAGCAAGAAATGCGCCAGCTTTCCGATATCGACCTGGCGGCCAAGACCATCGAGTTCCGCGAACAACTGGACCAGGGCGCCGCGCTCGACGACATCCTCTTCGAGGCCTTCGCGGTGGTTCGCGAGGCCGGGCGGCGCTTCCTCAACATGCGCCATTTCGACGTGCAGTTGATGGGCGGCATGGTGCTGCACAGCGGCAAGATCTCGGAAATGAAGACCGGTGAAGGAAAGACCCTGGTGGCCACGCTGCCGGCGTATCTCAACGCGCTGGAGGGCAAGGGTGTGCACCTGGTGACGGTCAACGATTACCTGGCCAAGCGCGACTCCGAATGGATGGGCCGCATCTACAAGGCCCTGGGAATGCGGGTCGGCGTGATCGTCCACGACCTGGACGACCGCGAGCGCCAGGAGGCCTACGGCTCCGAAATCACTTACGGCACCAACAACGAATTCGGCTTCGACTACCTGCGCGACAACATGAAGTTCCGTCTCGAGGACTGCACGCAGCGCGGCCACCACTACGCCATCGTCGACGAAGTGGATTCCATCCTTATCGACGAAGCCCGCACCCCGCTCATCATTTCCGGCCCCTCGGAAGAGTCCACCGATAAATATTACAAGGCCAACCGCATCATCCCCAGGCTGGTGCGCGGGGAGGTGATCGAAGGCAAGGAGCCGGGCGAGAAGTACACCACGGGCGACTACACCCTGGAAGAAAAGCACCGCAACGTGGCGCTCACCGAAGAGGGCTTCGACAAGGCCGCAAGGCTGCTGGGTCTGCCCGATATCTACAGCCTGGACACCATCGAATGGAAGCACCACGTGGAGGCGGCGCTGAAGGCCCACGTGCTGTATCAGCGCGACCGCGAATACGTCATCAAGGACGGCGACGAGGGCCCCGAGGTGATCATCGTGGACGAGTTCACCGGCCGCCTGATGCCCGGGCGGCGCTGGTCGGACGGTCTGCACCAGGCGGTGGAAGCCAAGGAAGGCGTCCGGATCCAGCGCGAGAACCAGACGCTCGCCACCATCACCTTCCAGAATTACTTCCGCATGTACAAGAAGCTGGCCGGCATGACCGGCACGGCGGAAACCGAAGCGGCGGAGTTTCAGAAGATCTACAAGCTGGATGTGACCGTGGTTCCCACCAACCGCGAAATGATCCGCCTGGAGAATCCGGACGTGGTGTACCGCACCGAGGTGGAGAAGTTCCGCAACGCCGCGGCCGAGATCAAGAGATCCAACCAGACCGGGCAGCCGGTGCTGGTGGGCACCATATCCGTCGAGAAATCCGAGAGGCTCTCCGCCATCCTGAAGCGCATGGGGGTGCGGCACGAAGTCCTCAACGCCAAGAATCACGAGCGTGAAGCTTCCATCGTGGCGCAGGCCGGGCGCAAGGGCGCCGTCACGGTCTCCACCAACATGGCCGGCCGCGGCACCGACATCCTGCTGGGCGGCAACCCGGAGTTCATGACCAAGGACGCCTGCCTCAAAGACAAGGTGGCGGAACGGCTGAGCGAATCCGAAGCGCAGTATGTGGCCGACGAGCATTTCTACTTCTTCACCCACCACGACCAGTTCTATCGCGTGCGCCGCGACAAGTGGGATGAAATGTACGCCGGTTTCAAGACCCAGACCGACGTGGAGCACGACGAAGTGGTGGCCCTCGGCGGCCTGTACATCGTGGCCACCGAACGCCACGAATCGCGGCGCATCGACAACCAGTTGCGCGGACGCGCGGGCCGCCAGGGCGACCCCGGCAGCTCGCGCTTCTTCCTCTCCCTGCAGGACGACCTGCTGCGCATCTTCGGCGGCGAGCGCATGCAGAGCCTCATGCTGCGGCTGGGCATGGAAGAGGACGTCCCCATCGAAAGCAAGCTGATCACCAAGCGCATCGCCAAGGCGCAGGAAGCCGTGGAGGCGCAGAATTTCGAAGCCCGCAAACACCTGCTGGAGTACGACGACGTCAACAACAAGCAGCGCCAGGCGGTGTACGGCATGCGCCGCCAGTTGCTGGAAGGCATGGATCAGAGAGAGCGCGTGATGGACATGGTGCGCGGCATTGTCGGCCAGTTCATCGACCTGCGCTGCCCCAACAACAAGCACCCGGATACCTGGGACCTGGCCACTCTGCGCAACGACATCCTCACCCAGTTCGGCCTGAAGATCGACCTCCGGGAAATCTCCACGCTGGGCGCCGACGAGATGTGCGACGAGATCGTCGAGGGTCTGCAGCGGAAGTACCAGGAAAAGGAAGACCTGGTGGGCGCCGACATTATGCGCCACACCGAGCGCATCGTGATGCTGCAGGTGATCGACAACCAGTGGAAGGACCACCTGCTGTCGATGGACGAACTCAAGCAGGGCATCGGCAACCGCGCCTACGGGCAGAAGGATCCGCTGGTCGAGTACAAGAAAGAATCCTACGAGCTGTTCACGGCCATGATGGACCGCATCGAGGACGAGACGGTCCGCTACCTGTTCTTCCTTCAGGTGACCCACGGCGCGGCTCCTATGGGGCCATACCCCGACGAGGACGAGGAGCAGGGCGGCGCGGCCCCGGCCGAGGCGGAAGCGGTCCGTCCCGATCCGGGCGAGCAGCAGCGCCAGGCCGCCAAGGCGCAGATGGAGGACTTCACCCGCAACATCCAGCGCAAGAAGGAGAAGGAGTTGCGGGATCTGCAGTTTGTGGGGGGCGACGGTTCCACCAGCGCGCAACCGGCCAGCGCCGGCCAGAAGGTGGGCCGCAACGACCCTTGCCCCTGCGGCAGCGGCAAGAAGTACAAGAAATGCCACGGGGCGGGGTAGCAAAACCCTTTATGGCCCAATTGGCTTTTTGCGGATGCCCGGGAACTCTCGCCACCCTGGTTGGAGTCCAATGGTGAACATGCGACTTTTCGTGGTTGCCGCGCTGCTGGCGCGCCTGGCGGCGGCGCAGACACTCCCGGACGCCATCGGCGGGCATCCGCGGACCTCGTTCGTCAAACTGGCGCGTCGCGCAGCCGAGCAACCCCTTTGGGATGAACTCGGGCTGAAGTACACCGATGCCGCCCTGTACGCCAGCCGCCCGGCGCCGTTAACGGTGAGCCTCTTTCAGCTTGCCGACTCCACTGCCGCCATGGCGGCCTTCTACTGGCAGCGGCCCGCCGCGTCAAAGCCTTCCACGGCCGCGCCGCTGGCCGCGGAAACGCCGGGCAGCCTGCTTCTGGTGCACGGGAACTACCTGCTCCGCTTCGATGGCTACAAGCCCTCCAAACCCGAACTGGAGGCCTTTCTCGGATCGCTCCCCAACGTCGACCACTCCAGCCTGCCCGCGCGATACCTCCCCGACCAGGGACTGGAACCTAACAGTGAACGCTACATCACGGGGCCGGCAGGGTTGCAGGCCTTCCTGCCGGGAATCCCGGCGTCGGTGGTGGATTTCCACATGGGCGCGGAGGGCCAATCGGGAGTTTTCCACAGTCCCAAGGGGGATGTCACCCTGGCGGTCTTCAGTTTTCCGACCCCGCAGATCGCCATGAAGGAGCTTCCGGGATTCGCTGGTGCGGGCCTAAACGTCCGGCGTTCCATGTCCCTGGTGGCGGTGACGCTGCCTGCCGCAGCCGACCCCGATTTTGCCCGAATGCTGCTCACCGGGGTCCGTTTCGAGGCCCGAGTCACCGTTCCCGAGCACATCCCCACACGCTGGGACAATATCGGATACCTGGTGATAAACATCTTCGTTCTCATTGGGATACTGCTGTCGATAACGCTCGTCGCGGGGCTTGCAGTGGGCGGTTTTCGGGCCTACCGGCGGCGCGGCGGACGCGATCCGGATGCCGATACGGTCATTCGCCTGCACCTCGAATAATCGTGTGTTCGCTCGTAAAGTACCGTTTTTGTGTGGCTTAGACTGAAATCCTCAGGCTCGGGTGGAGCTTTTTGGGGCATGGTTGATTACCTGTGGAAAAACTCTGGATCGCGCAAGTCACCCGCTACGAGCAGGTTACGACGGAAAATTTTGGGTCCGATTTTCGCTTGACTTGAAGGCCGCAGGGAAATAAGATCCAACTACAAAGTTTTGGCGGTTGCGATTCCGTCGAAGCTGATTCTCCCATCGAACATCACCCTGGTAGAACAGGGGAACGAATGCTCACCCTTCGGGGTGAGCATTTCTATTTGCGGCAACCATTGGAGTTACGCCATCCGGAACCCTGCGGACTGCGCCACCCCGTGCCACCCGAAGCCGGTGTCGCGGCCCGCCGCCCTGTCGCGGTACACTGGTACTTCCTTCCATGACGGACCATAAATTGCAAGTAATTCCCCTGGGTGGCCTGGGCGAGTTCGGCATGAACATGACGGCCATCCGATACGGCGACGACATCATCGTCATCGACTCCGGCATGATGTTCCCCGAGGCGGAATTGCTAGGCGTCGATCTGGTGATGCCGGACCTCACGTTCCTCAAGGAAAACCACTCCCGCGTCAGCGCCCTGCTTCTCACTCACGGCCACGAAGACCACATCGGCGCCGTCCCGTATCTCCTCAGCGAAATCGATGTCCCCGTCTACGGCACGGATTTCACGCTGGCGCTGGTGGAGCGGCGCCTGGAGGAATACGAACTCGACCACGAGCCTCGTCTCATCCCCATCAAGCCCAAACAGATCCTGGAGATCGGCCCCTTCCGCATCGAGTTCATCCACGTCACCCACTCCATCGTGAGCGCCGTGGCCCTGGCCATCACCACTCCCCTGGGCGTGATCATTCACACCGGCGATTTCAAGGTGGACCCCACCCCCACCGACAACGAACTTTTCGACCTCCATACCCTGGCCGACTACGGCAAGCGCGGCGTCCTGTTGCTGCTCTCGGATTCCACCAACTCCGACCGCCCCGGGTACACCGAAAGCGAACGCGCCGTCCGCCCGCGCATGGAGGAGATCTTCAACCGGGCGCCGCGCCGGGTGATCGTGGCCTGCTTCAGCTCCTCGATTCACCGCGTGCAACTGGTCCTCGATCTGGCCAAGGAATGCGGCCGCCGTGTGGCCGTGGTGGGGCGGAGCATGGGATCGGTCACCGAGATCGCCCATTCCCTCGGCCTGCTGGATATTCCCGACGGCATCCTGCTCCGCCCGCAGGACGCCATGGAATTGCCGCCCGACAAAGTGGCGGTGCTCATCTCCGGCACTCAGGGAGAGCCCATGTCGGCTCTGGCGCGCGTGGCGGTGGACAATCATAAGCACATCTCCATCGATCCGGGCGATACCGTGGTGCTCAGCTCGCGCATCATTCCGGGCAACGAGAAATCCATCTTCCGCATGATCGACCACCTGGCCCGCCGCGGCGCCGACGTCCTCTACGGCAGCATGAACCCGCCGCTGCACGTCTCCGGGCACGCCAGCGTGGAGGAAATGAAGCTGGTGCTCAACCTGGTGCGGCCGCGTTACTTCATGCCCATCCACGGGGAATTCCGCCAGCTCGCGAAACACGCCCGCCTGGCCGAGCACCTGCGCTTCGCCGGCATGGAGGAGTCCTTCATCATGGAGTCCGGCGAGATCCTCGAGCTGGACCACCACGGCGCCCGCAAATCCGGCAAGGTGCAGGTGGGCCGCGTATGCATCGACTCGGGCACGGTGGACGACGTGGTCCAGGAAGTGGTCATCCGCGACCGCCGGCATCTCTCCGAAGACGGCATCGTGCTGCCCATTGTCGCCATCAACCGCCAGACCGGGCGCATGGAAAGCATCCCCGAGATCGTCAGCCGCGGTTTTGGCGCAGCCATGGACGACGGCTCCGAATTCCTGGCCAACGCGCGGCAGGTGGTGGCCCGGACGCTGGAGGGCTCGAACCAGGAAGAGAAGACCGACTGGGGCGTGATGAAGGAGAAGATCCGCGCCGACCTGAAGCGCTACATCGTCAAGGAGACCTCCCGGCGGCCGCTCATCATGCCGGTTATTCTGGAAGTATGAACGGCAACCGTCAGCTCGAGTGGCTCGTAATCGGCGTCGGCGACATCTCCGCCAAACGCGTCATCCCCGGCATTCTGGCGTCCCCGCGCAGCCGCCTGGCGGGCATCGTGACGCGCGATCCGGCCAAGGCTGAGCGGTTCGGCGTGACTGCCTGGACGGATCTGGGCTCGGCGCTGGAACAGAGCGGCGCGGCGGCGGTCTACGTCGCCACCCCGGTGTTCCTGCACGCCCCGCAGACCATCGCCGCCCTGCGCGCGGGCTGCCACGTGCTGTGCGAGAAGCCCATGGCGCTGAACTACGCCGACGCCCGGCGAATGCAGGATGCGGCTCACGAAGCCGGCCGCACACTGGGCGTTTCCTACTACCGCCGCCTCTACCCCAAAGTTCTGCGCGCCAAGGAGTTGCTGGCCGCCGGCGCCATCGGACGCGCGGTGTTCGCCGAAGCCACTTCCCACGACTGGTTCTACCCGGAGGATGGTTTCCGCGCCTGGCTCATCGACCCCGCCAAGGCCGGACACGGCCCCTTGCGCGATATCGCCAGCCACCGCATCGACCTGATGAACTACCTCTTCGGCGAGCCTCGCCGGGTCAGCGGGCATCTCTCCACGCTGGTCCACCCCATTCGCGTGGAAGACAACGCCACGGTGATGACGGAGCACCATGGCGGGGTGCGCAGCGTGGTGGACGTGCGCTGGCACTCGCGCGCGCCGCGCGACGAATTCCGCATCCGGGGGGTGGAAGGCGAGCTGGATCTGACGCCGCTCAACGGCCCCGAACTGGTGTACCCCGGCGGCGTCGAGCGCATTCCCGCGCCCGCCAACCTGCACTTCCCCTGCATCGACGATTTCACCAACGCCGTGCTGGAGGGCCGCGATCCGGTATCGAGCGGGGCCACCGCCTTGTTCGCCGAATGGGTGATGGACCAGGCGGCCGCTTAGCCGCCATTTCTCACATGCGACAGGCGGAAGTCCCCGGACGGGGCGAAAACATCCGGGGACAGACGGCTCCGTCCACGCGGCGACATGCCACGGAGTGTTTTCGCGAGCGATCCCGCCGCCTTGGTAGGGAGTCGTCAGTCCCCGCGTTTTCGCGACGCTCCACTCCGACCGGATTCCCCGGCTATGAGAAATCGCGCTTAGCCGGCTCCGCTGGCCGCATTCGGGGCGGTGGCGGCGACCACGGTGCTGCTGGCGAGGACCGCGGCCACCAGGATGGCCGCTCCGGCGGGGTGCGGATGGGCCAGCGCCATGAACAGATAAGGCGCCGGTGTCAGGGCCGCCAGCGCCAGCATTCCGCGAGCCGTCCGGGTTGAGGCCACGCCCGCCAGCAGCGGCACGGCCACGGCCATGTCGTAGGAGTAGCAGTGCGGCGCGGCGACCACCGCCAGCGGCAGGGCCACCGTCAGCGCCTGCGCCGGAGAGATTCGCCGCACAACCCACACAAGCCATCCATAGATGGCCACCGAGGCTGCCATGAACGGCGCGCCCGAAAGCAGCGCGCGGACGGACGGCATGCGCGCGGGAAAGTGATCCAGCCAGGGACTTCGCACGGCGGCGAGATACTCCGGAATCCAGGCCGGACCCTGGACGGCGAGCGAGATGGCGCACTGCAGCGCGGCGCCGGCGGCGAGACCGCCCAATCCGCGCCGCGAGCGCAGCAGAAAAACCAGGCCCACGGGCAACAGGAAGGAGATCTTGCAGGCCACCACGGAGGCCACCAGCCCGGCCGCAAACTCGCGGCCGCCCATCCACAACCGCGCGGCGACGGCCACCGACAGCATCATCAGGGCGGTGTCCTGGCCGATGCCGATGGCCGACAGGACCGGGAACGACCAGCACATGGCCACCACGATTTTCCACCGGGTCCCCGGCCAGAGCCACGCCGAGAGCGCAAACGCGGCCACCATCAGCACCATCCAGAGGCGGTAGGCGAGGGCATAATCGAGCGCTCCCAGGGGATGCAGCAGCCAGGCGTAAAACGGGGTGCGGAGATACATGTGCCCCTGGGCGTGGAGGCTGGTCTGGGCGAACATGTCCGGGGAACCGAGGAGGCGGCTGGCGCGATAGGTGGGCAGAAAATCGTCGAGGGCCGCGGCGGGTGGCCGGTAGTACAATGCGACCGCGAAGAGCGCCAGCCCCAGGAGACAGACGCCCGCGATGGCTGCGCGCTTCGGCAAGTTCCCATTCTGGCTCAGGCGGGCGGGGGATTCAAGTTGGAAGGAGGGTCGGCCAGATCACGGGAGCCAAGCGCATGGTTGCTCGGCTTTGTCTTCGCAGAAGAACACGCGAAATTCCGCCGGCTTGTGCTTCGCCGCCCACTGGCGGCCGTTGACGAAATACGGCTTGGCCCAGGCCTCGCTGTCGATGGTGCGCGGCGACACGATCGAAACCGCCAGGGTCCCTTGCGCGGGGTAGCCGGTGCGCGGGTCCATGATGTGGGCGTAAGTGCGTCCCTCGGCGCGGAAGAACTTCTCGGAGCTGCCGGAAGTGGAGAGCGACATGTCCTTCAGGAACACCTCGGCGGCGGCGCGGCGGGCGTTGCGCGGGTCCTTGATTTCCACGCGCCAGCCCCGCGGTTCCGTGGGCGGAGCGCCCATTCCATAAATGCTGCTGTCCGACGCCGCCACCAGGGCGATCTGGAAGCCGCGCCGCCGCAAAACATCCACCATGCGGTCGACGGCGTAGCCCTTGCCGATGCCACCGGGGTCCAGTTCCACGCCCGGGCGGTCGAACGAGACCGTGCTGGCGGCGGCGTCGAGGTGGATATGCCGGTAGCCGATCTTGCCGATGGCGGCGGCCACCTCGGCGGGTTTGGGCAGGCTGCCGTAGCCTTTATAGAAGCCCCACAGTTTCATCAGCGGGCCGACGCTGATGTCGAAAGCGCCTTCGCTGGCGCGGCTGTATTCGACGCACGCCGAGAGCAACTGGAACAATTCGGGAGACACCTTGACGGGGGCCTCGGCGGCATGGCGGTTAACCTCGCTCCACTCGCTGGAGGCGCGGTAATTGGAGAGCATGGCGTCGAGGCGCGACACCTCGTCGAGGGCGGCGTCCGCGGCGGCTTCCATTTGTGCCTGGCCGCGGCCATACAGGACCACGGAGTAGGTGGCGCCCATGGCGTCGCCGGCCTTGTCGAGGCGCAGCAGTTCGGGCTGCTGGGCCAGCAGGGCTCCCGACAGGAACAGAGCCGCGGACAAAAACAATTTGGGCCACCGATGAACACGGATGAACACAGATAAGACGATCCTCTTCAATCGGCGTTCACCAGCGCTCATCGGCGGCCCAATGCTTTTCAGGCCTTTTTCCGGTCCGCCAGAATCTTGTCGCGGACGGCGGTGTAATCGAAGACGACTTCCGAGATGGGAACCCCGGCGATATCGTTCTTGCTGGGGTCGCGCAGGCCGACTCCCAGGTTTTCACCCAGTTGCAGCATGCTGTCCGAGTTGGCGAAGGGAGCCTTCCCGCGGACGGCCATGGGATCGAACCCCATCACGGCCATGGCCACGGCGTCGGTCGCCACGGCATTGGTTCCGGCAATCAGCACGCCCGGATTGACCGCGGCCTGGGGCCGGCTTCCATAATTGGTTTCCGCGCCGGTGGCCGCCTTGACGCCGTCGATGATGGCCAGATGGACCGGCCGCGCCGAGTTCAGCTCGGCGATGATGCGCGGCAGCCGGTAGCCGGCGTCCTTGGGCAGACTCATGTCGATCTGCTGGGGCGCGCTCTTGGAGGGCAGGCGGCGCGCAAAGTGGAACGTGCCGCCGCGTCCGCCGTGCGGGCGTACGCTGGGTTCGTCCACGCCGGCGCCTTCGCCGTAGATGGTAACGGGCGTGGTTCCGTAAACGTTCTTCATCGACAGGGTGACGCCGGTGGCGGCGTGTTCCTTCAGCTTGGCGAAGGACACGAAGACGTCGCAATCTTCGTAGGAGTGGTTCAGGTCGTAGCCGGGGTAAATCATGGCGCCGGAGGGCACCATGAAGCGCGAGTACTTCTTCCCCCGTCCCAGGTAATTGGTATTTTCGAATTCCACGTTGGGGGCGGCGTTCAGGATATCCTGCGGCTTCCAGTTCATCGACAACATGACCTCTTCCAAGGTCTCGGGCGTCGACCAGGGGCCTTCCACCACGCGGATCTTCTTTGCGCCGGCCTTGCCCATGAGGTGCACCGCGGCTCCGATGGCGCGGGGGTGCGTCCAGAACGTCTCCTCCATGGGTGCGTTGCCCAAGCGCTGCCAGCGCACGCCGATGAGGTTGATCTTCACCGCGACGGTCTTGCCCTTCACCAGCCCGCTCAGGCCGCCGATTTGGTCGAACATCTTCTCCATGGCCGGGACCAGCTCGGGTCCATAGGTTTTGCATCGCGCCACGGCGACCCGCCCGGTTGGGGCGGAGGCGGCCAGGCTCCTGGCAGGCCCCACCAGCAGCGCGCCGGCGCCGATGCCGGCACCCGCCAGCAACTCTCTCCTAGTCAAGTGTTGTTTCATAGCGGTCTCCTTCGCCTCCTATTTCTCCAACTCGATGGCGCCATACACGGAAAGCTTGGGCAGGAACAACTCCGCCCCGCCGGCTTCCTGGCGAGCAAACGCAAGCTCGGCGGGCGAGGCCAGTTCCGGACTCACCAGGCGGGCTGACTTATGCGGCTCCTTTACGTAGAAAAGCGGTCCGTCGCTCCCCGGCCGGCGCGAGAAGTTCAACAGGTGAATCACTCCCTGCCCGCCTTGAGCGGAGGTTTCGTAAAGGAAATTCATGGACGGGGCGTTGTACAGGCGCAGAATATCGTTGCGGTGACTGATGACGTTCTGGATGTCGTCGACCAGGTCGGAGGGGTCCGGCTGGGCATCCTTGCATACCGCCAGGCGGCCATTGCCCAACTTGCGCAGGTTGAACATCAGGTACGGTTCGGCGGTCAGCGGCAGGCCCTCGGGATTGGGCCACTTGGAGGGCACAAAGAGAGTGCCGCCGCCCTGCGCGAAGGCGATGAGTTTCTGCCGCAGCGCGGCGTCGGGGGCCTCCTGATCGACGTAGAGGACCGCCTGCAGACCGGCGAAAGACGCGCCCATCGCCCGCGACCGGGCAATCACCCGGAACGGTTGGCGGATGCGGGGAAACAGGTTGATGGCCTCTTCGGCGGCATCCCAGTTGGGTCCGGAGAAATTCGACACGACCGCCAGCGGGCCGTCCGGCTGGAACGTTCTGGACTGTTTGTGCTGGTCGAAGAAGGCCAGGGTCTCGTTGAGCTTCTTCCAGACATCCGCCGCCGGTTGTTTCCTGGCGGCCAGGTCCGCGCGCAACTGGTCGTCCAGCGAGATCACCCACTTTGCTCCGTAGCTGGCCGCATCGGCCACGGCCAGCACGTAAGCTTCGGCGGGCAGTTTCTGCTGCGGCGGATCGAAAGCGATCCACACGGTCTTGTCGGGGGCCAGCGTGCGAACGATGAGCACCGGCGCGCCGTTGGAATCCACCCAGGGCAGATTGGTGGGGCCGCCGGCCTGGCTGGCGGCTTGCGGGAGCCCGGGCCAGATGCCATCGGAAATGCCCACCACGGGGGATTTCGCCGCCGGCCGCACCTGCGAAGCCTTGTTCCAGGGGATCACCGGGATGCCCGCGCTGGCGGGCGCGCCGCCATCCATGGCAACCGCCGTGAGACCCGCCGCTTGGGCCGACGCCACCGCGGCTGGCTTATCGGCTTGTCCCGCGATCACGCCCACGAATCCAAGTCCGGCCTGCCGGCCTTTCTCGATCAGCGGCTTCAGCGCCGCTGGCTGGTCGGCATCGGCCGGCAGGCCCGCGGCCCAACTGACCACCAGGCAATTGACCGGCGTGCCCTGCACGATAGCCAGTGAAGCCGGATCCTGCCATATGCGAAGAACCTCGGCCGTCTCCGCCGTAAAGCCCTTGGCTTTTTCACCGCATGCGATGTCCAAGGGGCCGGCGGGCCACCGCATCGGTACGGACTCTGCGTTTAGAGCCATGCTAATCTGCCTCCCAATTCTTCCGTGGACCCCACGGATTCAGGTCTCTCGTCGCGCGCAGGGTTCACCCCGCGTGCAGAAGATTGTACCACCGTGAACCGATGCACGATACATGATGCAGTAGACAAAACGACAGACCGCTGGGAACACGGATCGGGAACAGCCGATTACCGGGGATCCGACAGACCTTGTCTCTCCTGGGCGCCCGGCGGCGGACCGGCAAGCCCGTGCCCGGCCTGCTTCCAGAACAGTTCGGAAGAGTCCAGGGAGGCGGCCATGGAATCCCGGACGTGGTGCCGGTTCCTGATGCTCTTCAGAAGCTGAAGATGGCGTTCGGCGCTGCCCAACAGATCGACCTTGTAATCCTGTCGGGTGCGGATGAGGAAGAATGCGAAAAGAGGCACCACCAAGGTCTCCAGGCTGCTGGCCAGATAGCGGTTCTGGGACAGTTGCCAGAGAGTCCGGTGAAACTCCAGATCGTTCTGGTAAAAGCGTTCGAAATCGCTCGCCTCGGCGGCATTTCTCATGGCGTCGACCAAGCCCTGCAGCACATCCAGGCACGGGGCGGACATGTGCTCCACGGCGAGTTCCACGGCCAGGGCTTCCAGCACCTTTCTGACGCGGAAGATCTGTTGGGCATCTTCCAGGGTCGTTTTGGTGATGAAGCTGCCCTTGTTCGGAATCCGTGTGACCAGGCCCGCCCGTTCCAATTCGAAGAGCGCTTCCCTCACCGCCGTATTCCCGACGCCCAACTGCTTGGCCAGCCGCAGCTCGACAATCCTGTCTCCAGGGCTGAGGTCCCCGGAAGTGATGGCTTGCCTGATCACTTCCACGATCCGATGCTTAAGCGAAACCGGCTTGAGTGGCGCTGTCTCGATGTTCTTCATACGCGGCTCGATGCGGAGCGAAGCAAAGTGTGAAACCTCCTGGCACCGGTAAACCGCACGGTAAAGCCCCCGGTGGCGCTCCGGCGCGGCGTCGGCCTGACCGGCAGCCCTGGAAAACGCTTCCAGTCGCCGTCCACAATCCATACTGCATCCGAGTACGCCGCGAGCGCAACTGGCCCGCTGGGCGGCAGCGTTCGGCGGAAGCGTGACCGGCAGGCAAAACCGGCGCTTGTGACCTGAAGGAAACGCCGTCTTTCCAGCAGCTTAGATCCTCTTCGCCACCCCAGTCCGGTCTCCCGGGCTTCTCCGGCCACGTCTGGCCGAGAGGGCCAAAATATGGTCAAGAATCGTGTTCACAGGACTGCGCTGTCGTGTATACTGCGTCATGGATAATGCATTATCCATGGGAGGCCGGGCTTTGTGTCTGCCGCCGATCGAGGAAGCGCAGCAGCCCGGTTTGGGCTTAGCCAACCTGGTCGAGGCCTCGCAGAAGCATCGTTCCAATGGGCTACCAGAGGTTGGAAACTAAACGTTCATGTGGTCGCGGCTCAAAAGTCGCGAAGGGGGTAGAGGACACAACTATGTTGTTTTCAGATGTTTACACAAGGTGTAGAAGGCGACCGGCAAACGTCTTGCTGGCTCTTGCAGTGCTCGGCCTTCTGGCGCCAGCCATTATGGCGCAACAGGTGGCCGTCGCGGAAATCGACGGATATGTCACCGATCAGACCGGCCATGCAGTTGTGGGCGCGCAGGCCAAGGCAATCAACCTGGACACTCGACAGTCGCGCATAGCCAGCACGGATATGACTGGCCGCTATGCGCTGCCCAACCTTCCGATTGGGAACTACCAGCTCGAGATCTCTTCTCCAGGTTTCAAGGCATACGTGCAGAAGGGGATCGAGCTTGAAGTGGCCAGCAACCGGAGTATCCCGGTCACTCTGCAGATTGGCGCCTTGACGGACAGCGTTGAGGTCACGGCCAACGCCGCCCAGGTGGAAACCAAAGAGAACTCGGTGGCGCAGGTGGTGGACCAGCAAAGGCTGATCGACCTGCCGCTCAACGGCCGCAATCCGGCCGACTTGCTGAAGATCACGGGCTTCTCCACGTCGGTCATGAACATAAACGGGAACGACCTCACGGGTAGCAAGAACATCCAGGGATCCAATGGGTCGGGCCAGTATTCAATCGCCGGCAGCGCGGCCAACGGCATCAATTTCCTGTTGGATGGCGGCGACAATAACGACTCCTTCACCAACGTGAATCTGCCCATTCCGTTCCCGGACGCGGTGGCGGAATTCAACGTGCAGTCCAACGGTTTACCGGCGCAATACGGATTGCATCCGGGCGGCGTGGTCAACATCGTGACCAAGTCCGGCGGGAATGCCCTGCACGGCGACCTATTCGACTTCCTCCGCAATTACAAACTGAACGCGCGGCCCAAGGGCACGATCTTATCGCAACCGGTCCGCGACTCGTTGAAGCGCAACCAGTTCGGCGGCACGGCCGGCGGCAGGATCATCAAGGACAAACTGTTCTTCTTCGCCGGCTACCAGGGGACCCGGCAGCGCAGCAATCCGAACAACTCGACGGCCTACACCCCTACGGCCGCGGTGCTGAAAGGCGACTTCAGCGTGGTGGACGCGGCCAAGAGCGCGGGCGGCTGCGTGAGCGCGGCCAGACAGTTGAAGGACGTGAACGGCAACCCGTACCCCGGCAACCAGATTCCGGTTTCGAGTTTCGATCCGGCGGGGATTAAGCTGGCCTCCACCTATATTCCGGTTTCCCCGAATCCGTGCGGCAACTACCTTTACGGCGTCCCGCAGAACAATCCCGACGATCAGTGGGTCGGCCGCATCGATTACAACATCAGCAGCAAGCACATGTTCTTCGGCCGCTACTATCTCTACGACTACATGGCGCCCGCGTTCTTTAATGGAACGAACGCCTTGACCACCGCGACGGTTGGCAACTGGGACCGCTCGCAGACCATGACGGTCGGCGAAACTTACACCGTAAGTGCGACCTCCGTCAACTCGTTCCATGCCACCTTCGACCGGCGCCGCGACAACCGCGCGGGCGCGCAGAACCTGTTCAGTCCGGCGGACCTGGGCGTGAACATGTTCCTCAACACGAAGAACTTTTCGGACATCAATGTGAGCAGTTACTCGGGCGGCGGATTCAGCGTCGGCTGCGGCAGTTGCGCCCTGGCTAACTTCGACGTCAATACGTATCAGATCGCGGACGATTACTCCATCATCCGCGGCAAACACCAGATCGGTTTCGGGTTTGACGGCCGCAAGGACCAGTTCAACTCGTACAACAACCAGCAGTCCAACGGGATGTTCTACTTCAACGGCCAGACCAGCGGCGACGGCATGGCCGACCTGCTGATCGGCCGTCTATCGACGCTCACGGATGGGAACGTCATTTCCGATTACATCCGCGAGACGGTGGTTGCTGCATACGCGCAGGATGCCATCCACGTTTCGCAGCATTTCACCGTGAATATCGGCGTGCGTTGGGAGCCCTTCCAGCCACCGTACGACAAGTACGGGCGCGGCAACCAGTTCGATTTGAACCTGTTCGCCCAGAACTGGCACAGCCCGGCGTATCCCCTCAGTCCGGCGGGCCTGGTCTTCTCGACGGATTCGGCGCAAGATCCCTACGGCAAAGCGTTCACGGCGTCCAACTACGCGACTTTCTCGCCCCGGCTCGGGCTGGTTTGGGATCCCAAGGGCGATGGCAAGCAGACCATTCGGGCATCGTTCAATTACAATCACGATACCTTGATGCTGTACTATCCCGAGCGCTGGACCACCAATTCGCCGTATGTCTCTTCGATCACGCTTACCACGGGACAGTTCTCCAACCCGTTCGCGACTTACGTAAGCCCCGCGACCGGCAAGGTGGGCGACCCGTTCCCGGGCACCGCGCTCTTCCCGGTGGGAGGCACTTACGTCACCATTCCGCCGAAACTGCCGGTCACCGGCGTGATGATGTGGAACCTCAGCTACCAGCGGCAGATCGCCGCCAACTGGGTCGTCAAAATGAACTATATGGGTAACGCCGGCCGGCACATCCTGGGTTCGATAGATATCAATCAACCCGAACTGAACGCGCTTGGCCCCGGCGGGGCGCCAGCCAGTGTCGCCAATGAGAACCAGCGGCGGCCGACGTACCTGGCCAACCCCACGATTGGGCAGTATTACGCCGAAATGCAGCAGTCCGACACAGGCGCCAACTCCGAGTACCATGGGCTGTTTCTTTCGATTGAGCGCCACTTCGCGGGGCACTACACCATCCTGACCAATTACGCCTGGAGTCACTGCACGAGTTCGTGGGATATGTCGGCTGAAATCGCCAGCTATCTGTATCAGAACTCGCTCAACCGCGCCCAGGGCGAGCGGGGGGCTTGCGGCTACGACCACCGGCACATGTTCAACACCACGCTGGTAGCCACCAGCCCCGGGGTGGGCAGCGGCGCCGCCAGGCTGCTGACGAAGGACTGGCAGGTCTCGCCGATTCTCAACGTATTGACCGGCAACCCGATCCAGCTTGGCGATGGCAAGGACGTTTCCATGACCGGCACGGCGCTGGACCGCCCCGAGGTGGTTCTGCCGAGCCAAGTGTATACGGTCACGGCGAACGACCCGAAGTACTGGTTCAATCCACAGGCGTTCCAGTGCGCTTTTTCGAACGCCGCATGCACCATACTCAGCGGCCAGTTCGGCAACCTCGGCCGGAACTCCGTGTACGGCCCAGGCCAGATCAACTTCGACATGGCCCTGACCCGGCGGTTTACATTCACCGAGCGGTGGAAGCTCGATTTCCGCGCCGACTTCTTCAACATCATGAACCACGGCAACTGGAGCAACCCGACGACCAGCGTGACGAGTTCCACGTTCGGGGAAGTCACCGGCTTCAGCACGCCGCGGCAAATCCAGATGTCGATGAAGCTGTTCTTCTAGCCTGCCTTGTTGGCGAGGCTCCCGGCTGCGATTCCGGGGGGACAAGCCCCCCGGAGGCGCGGCCTTTTTCGTTTCCGGCCCCGCTCACTTTCCTCCCGCCTGCAACCGGTTCACCGTTCGTTGCAGGTCCGGATCGGGCCTGATCCGCAGCGCCTCCTGGTACTGAGCGATCGCATCCGGCAGCCGGCCGGGCAGTTGCCGCAGGGCGTTCCCCAGGTTGAAGTGCGCCAGGGCAAGATTGGGATCGATCTCGAGCGCCGCTTCAAACTCGGCGATGGCCTCCTCGAAACGCCCGCCGGAGGCCAGCGCGAGCCCCAGGTTGTTGTGCGCCTTGGCGTACCGGGGTTCGATGCGCAGCGCCGCCCGATACTCGGCCATGGCGTCCGGCATCCGGCCGGGCAGGCGCGAGAGGGCGTTCCCCAGGTTGAAGTGCGCCGCGGCAAGACCGGGATCGATCCGCAGCGCGGCTTGATACTCGGCGATGGCCCCCTCGATACGCCCGCCGGAATTCGCCAGCGCGAGGCCCAGGTTCCCGTGCGCCTCGGCGTAATCGGGCCTAATCCGCAGGGCCGCTTGATACTCGGCAATGGCCTCCTCGAAACGCCCGGCTGAGGCCAGCGCGAGGCCCAGGTTGTCGTGCGCCTCGGGCAGATCGGGCTCGATCGCGAGCGCCGCCCGATACTCGGCGATGGCCTCCTGCAAACCGCCGGAACTCGCCAGCGCGAGGCCCAGGTTGTTGAGCGCCTGGGCGTACCGGGGGTCGATCCGCAATGCGGCCCGATACTCGGCAATGGCGTCCGGAAGCCGGAAGGGCAGACGCGAAAGGGCGTTTCCCAGAGAGAAGTGCGCCTCGGGGAGATCGGGCTCGATCCCCAGCGCCGCCTGGTATTCGGCAATCGCCTCCTCGAAACGCCCGCCCGAGGCCAGCGCGAGTCCCAGATTGTAATGCGCCTTGGCGCTGCCCGGGCAAACGCTCACGGCGCTGGTCCAGAGACTGCGCTCATCCAGCCAGTCGAAGTTGCGGGCGTAGGTCCGCACCCCACCGGCGAGGCACAGGCAGGCGAGCGCAACCGGGGCGGCTCGCACGGCCATTGGCCGCGTGCGCGAGAGTTGCCGGCCCAGGGAGTAGATTGCCGCCACCAGGCAGCCGGCCAGGCCGATGGAAGGCAGGTACAGGAACCGCTCGGCCATGATGCTCCCGATGCGAATCGCCAGGTTCGATGTCGGGGACAGAGCGACGAAGAAGAAAACCAGGAAGAAGAACAGCGGCTTGCCGGTGCGGTACCAGCGGACAGCCAGCAGGGCCGCGCCCAGGCAGACGGCCAGCGCGATCAGCGCCGAGGCGTCCTCCCACTCCGCCGGATGCCAGCCAAACAGCGGCACCGCATTATAGGAATAATCCGCCGACAAGCGGGCCGGCCAGACAAACAGCCACAGATACTCGCCGATCACCTTAACGGCGGTGAGCCGCGCCGTCCAGAAACCGGCGCCCAACAGCGGATTGTCGCCCCAGCGGGCCAGAACATGCATCGGCGTGGCGCCGCGCAGCCAGAAGAACGCCGCAAACGGCGGCGCCAGGGCGGCGTAGGCCAGCGCGCGATCCCACCACGCCAGGCGACGCCGCCATGTCAGGCCGTGCAACAGCACGATACCGGGCAGGACCGCGGCATTTTCCTTGGAGAATAGCCCGATGGCCTGGGCGATCAGCATGGCCGCCAACCAGGGCAGCTTGCGCCGCCCGGGGGCGGACGCGCTCTTCAGATAACACAGCAAACCTGCCAGCACACCGAAAGCCGCCAGCAGGTCGGCGCGGCCCACCACGTTGGTGACGGATTCGGTGAGCAGCGGATGCAGCCCCCAGAGGGCGGCCAGCGCGAAGGCCGGCGGGAGAGCGCGCCACAGCAGGATGCCCAGCAGGTACACCAGCGAGACATTTATGCCGTGCAGCGCCAGGTTCACCCAATGATAGCCTGCCGGACGCGCCGCATTGCCGAAAACGGCGTAATTCAGCAGATAGGAGCAGGTGGCGAGCGGGCGGTAAAGGCCCGAGGTGGCGCTGCCTTGCCAGTAACCTCCGGTCAGGATGAGCCGGAGGTTCTGCGGCGTCACCGCCCGGATACGGGTATCCAGCGGGATCACCTTGGCGCTGTCGAAGACCAGGCCCGCGGAAAAGGAACTGGAATATGCGGCGAGGACCAGGGCCCAGAGCGCCAGCAGGCGCCATGCGTGGCGCCGCCAGGGGCGACCCGCCGCGCGCAATGAGGAATCTTCGCGCGCGGCCGGCTGGGAGGCCTGGCGCGCGCTCCTGGGCTGGGGAGCTTCCTTCATTGACGAACCAGCATAGCAAAGCGCGTAAGCCTGTCTCCGCCGGCGGCGCGAACTTCAAACGACGATCCGTGGTACAGTTACAGTTCCCCCCGGGACCCGGATGCGGCCAGAATTCGCTTCGCTTCGCAATCAGCCTGAAGTCTCCGTCCTCATAATCGGCGGCGGCATCAACGGCATCGGCTTGCTCAACGAGTTGGCGCTGCAGGGAGTCGACGCCCTGCTGGTCGACAAGTCCGATTTCTGCGCCGGAACCAGCGCCGCCATGACGCGGGTGATACACGGCGGCCTGCGCTACCTGGAGAACGCGGAGTTCCGCCTGGTGCGCGAGTCCCTCCGGGAGCGGAACCGGTTGCTGAGAAACGCGCCCCACTATGTCAAGCCGCTGCCTACCACGATTCCGATTTTCAGTTGGACGTCGGGGATCGTTCCGGCAATCCGTAATCTGTTGGGATGGCCTACCAAACCGGGCAACCGGGGAGCGCTCCTCATCAAGACCGGACTGACGGTCTACGATTTTCTGGCCGGGCGCCAATCCCCGTTGCCGCGACACCGCTTCCGCTTCCGGCGGGCAGCCCTGGCGCTCCGGCCGGCGCTGAATCCCGAGGTCATCTGCACGGCAACCTACTACGACGCCAAGATCACGTATCCGGAGCGGTTGTGCCTGGAACTCGTTCTGGACGCCGAAGCCGCCTGTCCCGGCGCGCGCGCGCTGAATTACGTCGGGTTGCAGAGCGCCGCGGGCGGCACGGTGGTCCTGCGCGACGAGGTTTCCGGCGAGACCTGCGAAGTGCGGCCGCGAATCGTGGTCAACGCCGCCGGCCCGTGGATCGACCTGGTGAATCGCGGACTGGGACGCGCCAGCCGCTTCATCGGCGGGACCAAGGGTTCGCACATCGTGCTCGATCACCCCGAACTGGTGGAAGCGACCGGGGACGAGATGATCTATTTCGTCAACCGGGACGGCCGCATCTGCATCTTTTATGCGGTGCACGGCAGGATCGTCGCCGGCGCCACGGACATCCCCGCCGAAGATCCCGAGGCGGTCTGCGACGAAGGCGAAGTGGATTACATCCTGGAGGCCATGCGGCAGGCCTTCCCGTCGATCCACGTGGACCGGTCGCACGTGGTTTTCCGGTTCTGCGGCGTCCGCCCCCTGCCGCGCAGCGACGCCCTGACTCCGGGCCAGATCAGCCGCGACCACAGCTTTCCGGCGCTGGCTGCGGGCGAGGGGGTCGATTTCCCGATCTACTCGCTGGTGGGCGGCAAGTGGACCACGTTCCGCGCGCTTGCCGAGAAGGTGGCGAACGAGATCCTGCGGGTGCTGGGACGCCCGCGGGTGCGCGATTCGGCGGATGTTCCCATCGGCGGCGGCAAGGGCGATCCCCACACGCCGGGGGGCACCGGACTGCCTCAGGAACGGGTGGGGGCGCTGGTGGAACGCTATGGCTCCGGGGCGGAAAAGGTGGCCGCTTACCTGCTGGCTGGCCCGGATTCGCCGCTCGCCGGTCACGCCGGATACTCCCGCCGCGAGATCGAATTCATGGCGCTTCACGAGCGCGTGGTCCACCTCGACGACCTGGTCCTGAGACGAACGCTGATGGGTCTGCTGGGGCAGGTGACCGGGCCGTTGCTGGAGGAACTGGCCGGCGTGGTGGCGCCGGCTCTCGGGTGGTCGCGCGAGCACGCGGCCTCCGAGGTGGAGCGAACTCTACAACTTCTGGAGCGGGTTCACGGGGTGATGGCGGCCGCGTTGTCGAAGTCGCCCTTCAAGTGCTCGTAGATGTTGCGGAACACCTGGTAGATCCGCGTGTACTTTTCGTGGTTGGCGGGGTTCGGTTCGAAGCGCCGGTCGAGCCGCACCATTTCCGCCAGCGACTTGCCAACGTCGGGGAAGACTCCGGCCCCTACTCCCGCCAGGATGGCGCAGCCGTAGGGAGAGCCCACCGAGGTGCGCGGCAGCAGCACGGGAATACCCAATATGTCCGCCTTGATCTGATTCCAGAGATCGCTGCGGCTGCAGCCGCCCACGCTTCGCATCTCGTGCACAACGGCCCCGGCGCGCGCGGCCACCTCCACGTTGTGGCGAAGCGCAAAGGCGGCGCCCTCCAGGATGGAGCGCACCAGCGCCGCCCTGGTGGTGGCCAGCGAGAGGCCGAAGAACACCCCGCGGGCATTGGTGTGCCACAATGGCGAGCGCTCCCCCATCATGTAGGGGAGAAAGATCACGCCATCGCTGCCCGGCGCCGCCTGGGCGGCCTGCCGGGTCAGCAGATCGAATGCGTCGGCCCCCTGCTCGTTCGCGGCCTGCACTTCGGTCTGTCCAAGCTGGTCGCGGAACCAGCGCAGGCAGCCACCCGAGGAGACCATGGCGCCGAGCAGCAGGTGGATTCCCGGCAGGGCGTGCGGCATGGCGATGAGCGCCGGCTCCGTAAGGCCGCGGTCGTTGGGGATGATGACGACGGTTGAAGTCCCCGTCATTTCGACGGCGATGCCGGGAGCGGAGACGCCCGCCTCCAGGGCCGCAGAAGGGCTGTCCACCGTTCCGGCCATCACCGGCGTGCCTGCGCGGAGGCCGGAAGCCGCGGCGGCGGCGGCGGTAACCTCGCCCTGAACGCGGTGCGCTTCCATGATCTCGGGGAACTGCGCCGGGTCCACTCCGCAGGCGGAGCAGAGCGCCTCGGACCAACGCCCCGTGGCGTAGTCGCGCATCTGCATCAGCACGGAGTGGGCCGTATCCACGGTGAGCCGCCCCGTGAGCCGGTAGTTGATGTAGCCGTTCACCTGGGCGAACCGCCAGGTCTGTTTGAGGACCTCGGGTTCGTGATTGCGCAGCCAGAGCAGCCGCGCGGCGACGTAGAAGGCGTCAGGCCGGTTGCCGGTGATGCGGTAGATCTCCTCCGCCCCCAGCAGCTCGGCCAGGCGCACGGCCTCGGCTTCGGCGCGGCGGTCCATCCAGATCATGGCGGGGCGCAGCGGGCGGCCGGCGCGGTCCAGCGGCAACAAGGTGGGCGCCTGCGAACTGACGGCCAGCCCCAGGACGCGTTCCGCCCCGCGCGGGACCTGGGCGAGCGCCTCACGGACAGCCCGGCAAGTGGCGTGCCACCAGTCTTCGGGGTCTTGCTCCACCCAGGCGGGCCGGATGTGATGAAGCGGGTATTCCGCCTGGCAGACGGCGCAGAGGTTGCCGCGAAGATCCAGCAGGACGGCTTTCACCGAGCTGGTTCCGGCGTCGATTCCGAGGAGTAACGGTTCCAAGCGATCTCTCCCAAAAAAGGCGTCTGACCCCTTTTTTCAATAAATGCGTCTGACCCCTTTTTCCTTTTTACCTACTGGGCGGCGGCCTGCTTGGCGACGGAGACTACCGTTAGGCCGGCTACGAAGAGCACGAACATGAGCACGATGAGCCGGTTCAGCCGCGCACCGCCTCCCGCGAATTCCCGCCATACCAGCACGCCCCAGAGCGCCCCCACCATGGTGGAGCCTTGCCCTAAGGCGTAGCTGATGGCCGGTCCCACGACGCTGGCGGCCACGAAGTTGGCAAGCGATCCCGTCATCCACATAGCGCCGCCCGCGATCCCGAGGAAATGCACCCACGCATTCCCTTTCAGGTAATCTCCAAAACTCAGCCGCGGGCCGGCGATGGGGCGTTTCAAGAAGTAGAGGTTGTATACGAAGACCGAAAGCAGCACGCCCAGGCCGAAGACGAACGCGACGGCGTAGGGGTGGAGTCCGTTGGGGCCGGTTTCGCCTTTCTCCACGAGCGGGAAGAACATGCCCATCAGAATACCGCCGACCACCGCCAGCCGGATTCCCTTCCACGTGGCCTTCCGTTTGGCGTCGGCGTCTTCGGGCGCGCCGGTGCTGGCGGCGTGCATGCGATAGACGATGGCGTCCACCACCACGGCAGCCAGAACCAGGGAGACGCCCAGGGCCAGAAGCCACGGGTTCCCCTGGGGCTTGAGGATGTAGTTCCAGATCACTCCCACCACCAGCGCCAGTCCCACGCCGACCGGGAAACCGACGCCCATGCCCGCCACCGAAATGGCGCCTACCACGAGGATATTCGAGAGGTTGAAAATCACGCCGCCGAGAAACCCGTAGAAAATGTTGATGCCGCCCGCGTGCGCCAGATCGTCCATAAAGCGCGGGCTGCCCGGCCCCAACGTGCCGAACGTCAGCCCCGCCACGAGCGCGGCCAGGGCCACGCCGATGGAGTAGTCGTAGTAGAGCAGTTCAAAGCGCCAGTTCTTGGCGAACTTGAGCGCGTTGGCCCAGGAACCCCAGCAGAACATGGTCAGAATCGTGAGTATCAACGCCAGTCCGTACGAGTGCGGCAGAGTCATTCGGTTTCCTTTCGTGGCGGCGGCTTCGGTTTCCGCGCTTTCGGGGAACAATACTAGCACCCTTCACGCCGAAACGGAGCCGGGACTGGCGCCCATGCCGGAACCGCGCCATAATCTACCCATGCGCAAATGGTTCGGACTGGCCGCGCTGGCGGCCGCCATGGTTATGGCCCAGGCGGCGCGGGCCGCGGACAACCAACTGACCCCCGGGGAGAAGTCCGCCGGCTGGCGGCTGCTCTTCGATGGCCGCACATATGCCGGATGGCGGGACCCCACCAAACTGCATCCGCCGGGCGATTCGTTCATCATCGAGGACGGCTGCCTCAAGGCCGTCCACAACCCCAGGATCGTCGAGGATCTGTTCACCAGCGAAGAGTTCGGGGATTTCGAGCTGGGGTTCGACTGGAAGATCTCCCCGGCGGGCAACAGCGGCGTGAAGTACCGGATTCAGGATCACATCTTCATTCCCGAGGTAAGAGAGAGGTTCGAGGACCGCGTGAAGGCGGCATTACTGGCCCCGCGCGCGGCTCGTCCCGATAAGGGACAGGACTACGTGATCGGCTTCGAGTACCAGCTCACCGACGACGTCACCAACCCCGATGCGCGCTTCAACGGTCCCAAACACCAGACGGCCGCGCTCTACGACGTGGCAGCGCCCTCGAAGGACGCCACCCGGCCGGTTGGCGAGTTCAACCATTCGGTGATTGTGGTGAAGGGCGAGCGCGTGAAGCACTACCTGAACGGCGAGGTGGTGGTGGAGACCTCTTTGAAATCTCCGGACGTGGCCGCCAGCATGGAGAAGCGCTGGGGAAAAGATTCGCCGGTCTACGGACTCCTGGTGAACCAGCCGCGCGCGCGTTGCCCCATCTCGCTGCAGAACCACGGGGACGAGGCGTGGTTCAAGAACGTCAAGATTCGGATCTTGGAATAGCCGGCGCCGTCCAGGGCGGCAGCAACTTCACCAGCACCACGAAAATCGCCAGCGGCAGAATCATCAGCGCCACGGCCGTCAGCAGCCCTTCGCGCGCGGCGAACTCCACCTTGTAACTGGTGTAACCCAGGAAGCTCTTGCTGAAGAGCTGTCCGCCGATCACCACGTTCCAGCGCATGGCGAAGATGCCCACCAGCGTGCAACTGCACGCCGTCACGTACAGCGCGCGCCGCCGGGCTTCCGTGAACCTCCATAACTGGGTGGCGGCCAGCAGCGCCAGCGGCAGCAGCGTTCCCAGGAAGATCTGCAGGATCACCTGCGAGAACATCAGGCGCGTGTGCACCATGAAATCCAGGCTGCGGAAGCTTTCGTCGGCTTCATAGGTGCGGTGCACCAGGTCGAGCATTTCCAGGGTGAAGTCGATGACGAAGGTATAGAACAGGTACTTGGCGATGGCATCCAGGCAGCGCATGTCGATGGGCGTTCGCTTGAGCTTCATCGACACCACGTACAGCAGCAGCACGGCGGCGATGCCCGAGACCATGGCCGAGAACAGAAACACGATGGGCATCAGGGGCGTGCTCCACCACGGGTTGGCCTTGACGGAACCGAAGATGAAACCCACGTAACCGTGCAGCAGGAAGGCCGATGGAATGCCGATCACGGTAACGACATAACCGACCTTGTCGTCGATGAGGCGCGCCGCCGGGCCGACGTTTTCCGAGCCGAGGGTCAGCGCCTTATAGACCAGGCGGCGAGGGCCCGTGGAGGTCTGCGCCAGGCGGACGATATCGGCGCGGTACTCCAGCCAGATCTCCACCAGCAAAACCACCATCAGGTACCACAAGTACACGAACCCGAACATGGCCATGGCCGAGGAGCGGTGCGGCGTGAGGTACATCTCCAGCGACCGCTCGGGATGGCCCAGGTGAAGCTGCAACGGAAGCGGCGCGACCAGCAGAAACGCCAGCGCGGTGAGCAGCGACAGCCGGTAGGTGGGCCGCACGGCTTCCACCTTGAACACCCGCTCGAGCGACGCCAGAATGAACGCGCCGGCCACTAGGCCGGTAATGTACGGGTAGAGCACGATCAGCAGGCTCCACTGCAGCTCCACCTCGTTGGGGTACATGAATCCGTCCACGCCGGGTATGGTCATCATGGCTACCTCACCGACCCATCCAGGTTCTTGTAATAGACCTTGGCCCGCGTGGCCATATACGGTTTCAGCACTTCCACCTTGTTCTTGCGCAGAAACTCGTGCGCCGGGTCCCTGGGGTTCTTGAAGTCCACCAACTGGCGCGCCCCGGTGGGACAATTCTCGCAGCAGGCCGTGGTCAGCCCCTGGGTGATGCGGTGATAGCACAGCGTGCACTTATCGACGGTGCGGGTTTCGGGATGCAGGTAGCGGCAGCCGTAAGGGCAAGCCTGCACGCAGTAGCGGCATCCCAGGCAATACTCCCGGTCCACCAGGACCACGCCATCGGGGCTGACGAAGGTGGCGCCCACGGGGCACACCTGCACGCACGGCGATTCGGCGCACTGGTTGCACAGCTTGGGGACGAAGAACGCCTTCACGCCCTCGCGCGTCGGGGCAGGGAAGCCGTTCATGGCGCCGTCGGGCGAGTCCACCACGGGCTGCTGGCCTTCCGCCACCTGGTAACGCTCCACCCAGGTGCGGAAGTAACCCGCGGGGACGCCGTTTTCCCGCGCGCACCCGCGCACGCAGTTGCCGCAGCCGATGCACTTGTCGATGTCGATGATCATGCCCCACCAGTGATCCGCCATCCGGTAGGCTTCGCTGGGAGCCTCGGCGCCCATGATTTGTTCAAGCGTGGCGCCCACCGACGCCAGCACGAGTAACTTGCCGCCTATTTGAAATAAGTCACGCCGGGTTATGTCCATGTCCCTCATCTCCTCACAAGTGCGGGTTGTGTGGCTGGTGGCAGTCCGTGCACTTCATGCCGCCGGAGTGTTCCGCCGTGGCCACCTGGGGAAACCACTCCGGCTTGGCCGCGTCCTTCTCATGGCAGCGGCGGCACAGGCCGGCCACGTCGGGCAGTTTGGGCTTGATCGACGGGGCGCTCGCGTGCGCCGCCAAAGGCCCGTGACAGGCCTCGCAGGCGACGTGGGCATGCTTGCCGGCCTTACGGGCGTTGGCCTGCTCTTCATGGCACATGACGCACTGTTCCTGGCCGGCGTAGGCCAAAGGGTGCTGGCGGACCAGGTCCAGCGCCGCCGGCCGGTAGTGGCCGTACTGCCCGAAGGCTTTGGGCACCACCGCCGCGCGAATCAACAGAAAAGCGCCCACGCCAGCCACCAGAACCAGCGCGGGGCGGATCAAATGTCCCGAGTTCTGAAACAAGCGGCGCAAGCCCACCCCCTCATCCGTTTACAATCCTGGCAGGAACCCAGCCTGCTGAGCAGGCAATATTGGGTCCAAACGATCTGCTATGCCAAATCGCACCCAATCGGAGGCGGATGTTGAGGTTACCCACAGTTCTCCTGGTTTCCCGGTGAGCGACGATGGAGAGGGTGGGGGAAATGACGCAGTTGGGGCGTCAATGCCGCCGTGCAATCATCCACAGCAGCCCGAAAATGACCACGGGAATCAGCACCATGCCGAGGTTGAAAAGCACCCGCTTCAGCCAGGGCGTGCGGCGCCGCTTCCAATCGCGCAACTCCACGCGGTCGCTGGCGGCGACCTGGTCCAGATGCTCCAGGTCCCAGGCAAATTCGTTGGCCGTCGAGTAGCGGTTCTGCGGCTCGCGCTCCATGGCGCGGTAGATCACTTCCTGGAGCTGCGGCGTAATCTCGGGATTCAGCTCGCGCGGCGGCACCGGGTTGTTGACCAGCCGGTCGTTCATGACGGTGAACGGATTGGGCCCGGAGAAGGGCGTGGCGCCGGTGGTCAGTTCGTACAGAATCACGCCCAGCGAGTAGATGTCGCTGCGCCCGTCGCCGCGTTTCCCCTTGACCTGCTCCGGCGAGATGTAATCGGGGGTGCCGGCGATCTGCGACAACTTGCCAAAGGTCAGCCGCCGCGCGCCGGCCTTTCCGGCAATCCCGAAGTCGATCAGCTTGATGCGATCCTCGGCGTCGATCATGATGTTCTCGGGCTTGAGGTCGCGGTGGACCACGCCATTGCGGTGAATGTAATCCAGGGCGTCGCAGATGGCGATGGTAATGGTGCGGGCGCGCTCGATGGGCAGTTTGCGGCTCTCGGCCAGCACTCTGCGAAGCAGGCGGCCCTCCACCCACTCCATCACCATGTAGACCTGGCCAGGTTCGCCGTGGTCCAGCACCTTCATGACGCCCGGGTGATCGAGTTTCTCGCCGATTTCAATCTCGCGGTTGAAGCGGTCGAACAGCACCGGGTCCGCCTCCATGTCGGGATGGGGGATCTTGACGGCCACCTGGCGGCCGATCCGCATGTCGGTGGCCCGGTAGATGGTGGCCATGCCGCTGCGCGCCACCAGTTCCTCGATGCGGTAGTGGCCGAGTTGGTCGCCGGGATGCATGGATAAAGCCGGAGCGGAAAACGACACGCAGGAGACTGCGGCGGCCAACCCGGAGGGACTTTCCGCAATCCCTCCCCCGTTCCTTGCGTTCCGAATACCAGCCAGCCGAACGCCTATGTTATCACCGGCCTCCTCACGGGTGCTCTCCATGGAATAACATTGTACGGCGCGGTGTATAAGGAAAGCGTCAAGAAACCGTCAGAAAGCCATTGGGGAAGGGTTCGCTCCACAACCGGCGTGCCGGTCTCCGAATGAGTCTACTTTTCGTTCCGCGATTTGGCGACGCAAAACAGGTCCATCGAGATGCCCGCCAGAATCAGGCCGAGCGCAATCATCGGAAGGTTCCCGCCAACCGCCAGCGCGGCTGCCATGGTGCCGAAGCCGAACAGGACCGCGGCCAGCGCCAGCCCAGCGATAACTTCAGTCTCCAGTTCCGGCTCCTCTCTCCGGCGGCGGTTCGACACGCTGCGCCGGAAGAATACTCCTCTCAATTTTAGGCGCGCCCCCGGCGCTGGGCCAATCGAAAGAATTGATGGGGCGAATTGAGGTTTCCGTGGCGGGAACGGTCCGCTCTACCTAGGCCGGAAGTCCTCGCGATGGATTACGAATTCGGGATACGCGCCCGAGCCCAGTTCGTACAGGTCCAGGCCGTGCGGCTCTCCCTCGGCGGAAACCCGTTGCGGGTAGAACCGGTTGAGCAGCCAGTTCAACGAGTAAGTCATTGGCAGGACCAATCCGATGAGCGTTGCCACGCCGATCAGTTGCGCCAGGAACTGGTTGGGAATGCCGGCAAACATCCCCAAGGCCAGCAGGCCCCAGATGCCGGCCACGGCGTGAACGGAGATCGCGCCCGCGGGGTCGTCCACTCGCAGCCGCGCGTCCAGCCACTCCACCGAAAACGCGACCAGTACGCCGGCAATCGCCCCCGTGAAGACCGCGGCGGCGGGGCTGACGAAGGCGCCGGCGGCGCTCGAGGCCACCAGGCCGCCGGTCCACCCGTTGACGCACAGGGAAGCGTCGGGCATGCCGAAACGCAGGCGCGTGATGGCGGCGGCGGCCAGCGCGGCGGCCGCGGCGGAGAGCGTGGTGTCGAGGGCGGCCTGCGTCACCGTGGCCGTGGAACCACCGGTCAGCAGCAGGCTGCCGGCGCCATTCAGGCCAATCCATCCCATCCAAGTGAGGAAGCAGGCGAACAGCACCAGCACCGCGTTGTGGCCCGGGATGGCCGCCGGCGTGCCGTCGGAGGCATACTTTCCATGGCGCGGACCCAGTAGGCAGGCAATCGAAAGGGCCGTCAGGCCACCCACCGCCTGAATGGCCCCGGCGCCGCCCGGGTCCAGGAATCCGGAACCCAGGCCCAGGTTGGCGCCCAGTTGAGCCAGCCAGCCGCCGCCCCAAACCCAGTGCGCGAATAACGGGTAGGTCCAGCCGGCCAGCAGCGCGGTGGATGCGCAACTGGCGCCCAATCGCCACCGGTCGCTGCCTGCGCCCAAGGGGATCAGCGCGGCGATGCCCACGCCGAACATCCGCAGCCAGGCTGCCAGCGAGGCCGCAGGCGCGCCCGCCAGGCCGCGGAGGAAAAACGGCTCGGCTCCAATCCAACTCCACGCTTTGCCTGCCGCCATGAACGCGCGCGCCGGCCGCCCGGGGAATCCCAGCCACGAGTAACCGCAAACGAAGTACGCCACCGCCGCCACCGCCACCACCAGGACCGCGCCCAGCATGGCGTGAGCGGCGCTTCGCGAGCGGCCCAGCCCGGTATGAATCAGGGCCATCCCGGCGGCCGCCAGGGGAACCATGAGGATCAGTGCGGCGCACAGCGCCTGCGCGATATCGGACAACTCGGGAGCCGTTGCCTGCGTCATCTTGTTGTGGCCTCGGGAAAACCGGCCGGGCGTGCGCCGGTCGTTTCAAACTTGAGGATACCCGATCCCCGACCCTGACACGCAAGCCATCTGGCCGGAATATTCGGATTACACCTATAAAAAATATCTATTTCCCTTGGAGAATCCGAAGCTCTATACTGACATCAGTAGATCTGTACTGAAGGCCGTTCCCGTCCGCGGCGCCCTCGACGGCACGCACACCGCCTTTACACTCGATTCCAACCCAAATCATAATGGAGAAGGACCATGCGTACAACGTGTAGTGCGACGCTAGTAGCTGGAGTTCTATTGATAGGGGCGGCCGCCGTGCAGGCGCAGACGGCCGATAACGCCTCGACGGCCCCGGCGCCCGCCGCCGCGCCTGCACCGGCCGCCGCGCCGGCGCCTCCGCCGCCCTCGCCCCTCAGGCAATGGGGCACGGAGTTCAGCTTCCTGTTCGACGGTTACGCGGATGCGAACTTCAACAACCCGCCGTCCGGCTTCAATGGATTGCGGAATTTCGACGTGCGCTCCGACACGCTGCACGTCAACATGAGTGAGATCACCATCGACCACGCACCCGCTCCCGTGGGCTTTCATCTCGACGTGGGCTTCGGCGAGACCTTCGACATGATTCACGCCGGCAACCGCGATCCCAACGCCTGGAAGTACTTCAAGCAGGCCTACGTTGACCTCAAGCCGGCGTTCTTGAAAGGCGTTGAAATCGACGTTGGCGAATTCGTGACCTCGGCCGGCGCGGAAGTCATCGAAACCAACCAGAACTTCAATTACTCGCGCTCGCTGCTCTTCGCCTGGGCGATCCCCTATTCGCACACTGGCCTGCGGATCCAGTACCCCATCGGCTCGCATTTCACCGGCAGCTTTCAAGTGGTCAACGGCTGGAACGACGTCGAGCCCATCAATAGCGGAAAGACTTACGGCTTCACGGGCGCCTATGCGTGGAAGAAAGTCACCTGGAATCACAACTACTACGTCGGCCCCGAGCACCCCGGAACCACCAAGGGATGGCGCAATCTGTATGACACCAGCATCGCGGTCAACCAGACCGACAATCTCAGTTGGTACCTGAACTTCGATTACGGCCGCGACAAGAACATCGGCTCCGGCGCCAGCACCTGGACCGGTATCGCCGGCGCGGCGCGCTACGCCATCGGCAAGAACTACGCCATCGCCGGGCGGCTGGAGTTCTTCAACGACGCCGACGGATTCATGACCGGAACCGCGCAGAACGTGAAGGAGTTCACGCTGACCGGCGAATACAAGCTTACCGGCTGGCTGATGACGCGAGCCGAGTTCCGTACCGACTGGAGCGACCACGGCTTCTTCGAACAGAAGAACGCGCCTATGGGCTCGAAGGTGCAGCCCACGGCCCTGCTGGGTCTCATCGCGTACATAGCCCCGAAGAAATAGCGAATCGGCCGGAAAACGCATTTCCGGAAGACCCCGGCTACCGGTGTCCCCGTTTATGACTCTTGAAACCATGTAGAACAACTTAGGAGAAAACCAATGGCAGACAACGCCGAAGTTACAATGAAACCGACTCTAGGCCTCACGGGCCTGACGATGAACGCGATGGCGCTCATCGCTCCCGGAGCCTTTCTTTGGCTGACGTTCGCCGCTCAGGGATCGGCCGGAGCCACCGCGCCGTCCATGTGGGCGGGTATCTTCTTCGCGCTGCTGCTCTGCCTCGCCACGGCAGTGTGTTACGCGGAGATGGCAAAACTGTACCCCGGCACGGGGAGTTCGTACTATTTTGCGGAGCAATCGTTTCTGAATCACGAGAAGGCCTGGCCGTATGCGCGCCTGGCGAAGTTCATCGTCGGCTGGGGCTCGCACCTTTATTACTGGTTATATCCTGGAGTGATGGTCGGTGTGATCGGAGTCTTGCTAGGGTATCTCACCGGAACTATCTGGCCCTCGTTCATGAGCGCCTCCAATCCCGGCCCCATGTTCATGATGGCCGTGGCCGTGGCGTTCTCGTTCGGGATCGCGTACATCGCCCACCGCGGCGTGAACGGCTCCACATCGGTCAACGTGGCCATCAACGTCATCCAGATCAGCGCCCTGGTGGTCTTCTCGGTGCTGGCCCTGGGTTACCGCATGAATCATCCTCCGGGAAGCGTCGCCTATCAATTCGATTCCGCTTCGGGAGACGCCTACACCTATCAATTCGCCACCGGCAAGCAGATGGTCGACGGCAAACCCGCGGACGTTATCCTCCGCGACAACAACGGCGTTCCCAAGCCACAGCTCGATGCCGCTGGCAAGCCTGTGCCGTTCCTGATCGCCTATCCCGAGAAGGACGACAAGGGCAACTTCCTGTCGCACCCGGCCGGCAGCTCGGTCACAGGAATGCATAACTTCGGCTGGATGTTCGTCCAGGCCACCATCGCCATTCTGATCCTGGTGGGTTTCGAATCGGTGACGTCCATGGGCGCGGAGGCCAAGAATCCCAAGCGCCACATACCGATTGCGGTAATCACCTCGCTGCTGGTGCAGGGGGCCTTCTGCTATCTCTTCGAGTACTTCGCGGCGAATTACTTTCTCAATAGCGGATACACCATGCAAACCGCGACCGGATCTTCGGCTCCCATCGGCGACATGATGGTGGTCGTGGGCAATGCCATTCTCGGGCCGGGCAACGGGCGTGTCTTCATGCTGTTCGAGGCCTTCACCGTGTTCCTGGCGCTCATCGGCACCACGCTCTCCTGCATCAACACCGGGGCGCGCGTGACTTACGCCATGGGCAAGGACGCCGAACTGCCCGACTCCATGGGAGCGCTGCACGCGCGCAACCTCACCCCGCACCGCGCCATCTGGACCCTGGCCGGGATTTCGGCGGTGGTCGGATGCCTCACCGTCGCGGTTCTGTTCGGCGACGCCGGGGCTCTGAGCGATGCCACCATCAAGGCTCTCCCGCAGGGCTTCTGGTCGAGTTTCGGGTACATGTCTCACGACGCCATGGCGAATCTCCCGAACTCGCTCCTTACCGTCACGCTGGCCTCCAACTTCGGCACCTTTCTGTTGTACGCGCTGAGTTGCCTCACCTGCATGGTGGCCTTCCACAACCACCCCAAGTTCAGCGCGATCCGCCACCTCTTTATCCCCGTTTTCGGGCTGATTGCGAACCTGGCCTGCATGGCGTTCTACCTGATCGGTCCGTTCATGGGATACGGCACCAAGATGGAGCCGCTGCTGGCTCTCGGGCTAGCCATGGTGTGGGCTATTTACGGCGGAATCTACTTCCTGCGTTCCAGCAAGGCCAAGGGACGCACCACGATCATATCCGACCGTTCCGAAGTGAGCGCCACATCGTAATAAACTATACCTATGATGGAACTTGAGTTCGCTCAAGCATCGGACTGCGGGCGGGTGCGTGACCACAACGAAGACTACCTCGGTCACGTGCCGCCCGAAGCCCCAGAACCCGGACAGTCTAATGGGTGGCTGTTCGCGCTGGCCGATGGAGTGGGCGGCCAGGAGCAAGGCGAGGTGGCGTCCCGCATGGCGGTGGAGACGCTCCTCGCCGGATTTCGGAGGGCCCCGCGCGGGGAGCAACTCAGGTCGTTGCTCCCGCGCCTGGTTCAATCGGCCAATGAGAAGGTTTACGAGGCCGGGTTGGACAGCGGACCGGCGGGAGCGGCCATGGCCACCACCCTGGTGGCTTGCGCCCTGCGGCATGACCGCGTGGTGGTGTCGCACGTGGGCGATTCGCGCTGCTACTCGATTCGCAACCGCCACGCCACCCTGCTCACGCGCGACCATACCGTGGTCGGCGAGCGGCGCCGCCTGGGTTTGATTACCGCCCGCGAGGAGGCCGAAGCCGAAACGCGCCACTTCCTCACCCGTTCGCTCGGCAACGCCATGTTCGTGGGCGTCGAAACCGGCGATCACATGGTCCTCAACGGCGATGTGCTTCTGCTGTGCTCCGACGGGCTGCACGGCGCCATCCCCTCGGCCGCCATCGAGGACATCGTCAACAGCCACAGCGACCTCGACGCCGCGGCCCGAGCACTTATCGAGGCCGCCAACGAAAGCGACGGCGGCGACAACGTGAGCGTGCAGTTGATCCGGGTCAAAAACGTGGAGCGCGTCGGAATGTACCGCGGCCGGCCCTACAAGCTGGCGTAGCGCGGTCTACGCTCACCAGCGCCATGCCCGCAAGATGCGGCGCTTCGGCGAAAGCGCTGGGTCAAGACCTTGAGGCGCGCTTGGCGCCGTATCCGGACCGCGTGCCTGACCGCTCGTGGAATGGGCTGCTCTTGCCAGTTACGCCTCTTCGGTCCTGCGCCAGGCGAGAACGCGCGAACCTCCCAGTCCCCGGAACGGTTGCGCGCACGAAAACCGGGTGATCCCCCCGAACATCCCTTGGCCGGGTTATACTGTGTCCCGAAAGGACGGTTCCTCAAACGAGGCAACCCAGCGGTTCGCCGAGGAGGCGACATTATGGGAGAAACTGACACCACGGTTGCTTCTGGCGCATCGACCCCTGCCGCTCCTGCCAACAGGGTTCGACACCAGATCCTTGAGGAAGTTTCGGTGATGCTGGCGTACGCTCTGGAGGAAGGTCTAGATCTCGACCCGACCGTCGTGAACCTTGTCGGTAGCAGCCTCGCCACAGACAATGAGGCGCTTGCGTCGCAGTCGCTGCCTTCACTCGTCGCGCTGCATAGCGCACTGGCCAAGGCGGTGGCGCCGGCAACGCCTGGCTCACTCGAAGCGACGGCGCCCGCTCCAGGATGGCTCGGGTTTCTGCGGCGTCCCCCAGTCATCGGGTGGATGGTGTTTGCCGCTGTGGTGTGCGCCTTTGGTTTCGTTGTCGCCCTCAGCCAGAGATGGTCCACTTTGAGCTTTGTGTCTGGCGCGGGATTGGGCGCGGCATTTTACGGACTCTTCACGGCGCACGATTACGTGAAGCAGCGGACCTTCGACCCTCGCTATAACAGCGTCTACATGATCAGGTTCGTGCTCGGCGTGATTGCCGGCATCATCTTGGCGCATCTTCCCGTTGGTGGGGATAACGGAACCCTGAAGAGTCTTAGCCAGGGTGTAATCGCGCTTCTGGGCGGATACTCGGCTGAGGCGGTCAATCAGGTGCTGCAGAGATTTGTGGATATCCTCGTTGCCGCCGTCAAGGGCAGCGGCTCCGATGTCGCCAAGGCACAGGTGGAACAAGTGAAAACCAAGGCGGCGGCGCAACTCGCCAGCGCCAAACAGTCGGTGAGTCAGGACTTGTCGGACGTGCTGAGCGACTCCACGCTTTCAGAATCCTTGCGCAGTCGGCTCAAGAGCATTCAAAACAACTTGAAGTGATCTTGAAATAGGCCGCGACAGTTGCATCGCCTCGCCGCCGGGGTGCGATGACTGCGTCCCCTGGGACCTGCCGGCTCATACCACGGGCTTTCGCCCGCTGAGGCGGACCAGGGGAACGCGAAGTCCGGTTGAGCTCCCTTTGGCGCCGCGATTCACGCCGGCGGCCCGCTATCCGCGACGACCGGCGCATCCACGGCCGCCCGGGTATCCTCTGAACGCACCGCCGGCACAATCTGGAATTCCGCATGGGCGCCAGACCACCCAGCCGGAAACCTAAGCCGTCCCACCCTCCAGCATCCGCGCCACCTCTCCGTGCAGCCGCCGGGTCAACTCCTCATGGGCGGACACCTTCAGCCCCGCCGTGGGGATGGGTTCGCCGATCCGCAGCGTCACCTTGCCGGAGTGGATGTGGCCCGATCCCATGGGCAGCAGGTCGCGCAGCCCCACCAGCGCCACCGGAACCAGCGGCACACCCGCCTTGATGGCGATATAGACGGCGCCCTCCTTGAATTCCCGCAAGCCTTGTTCCGGCCTGGAGCGGCCTCCCTCGGGGAAAATCAGCATGGAGACATGCGCCTGCGCCACCCGCCTGGCGCCCTCGCTCATGCTCTTGAGGGACGCGCGCGCGTTGCCGCGGTCCACCGGCAGGTGGCCCGCCCAGCGCAGGTGCCAGCCGAGAAAAGGAATCCTGTAGAGGCTTTTCTTGGCGAAGAAGCGGAACTGGTAGGGCAGGCGCGAGAGGATCGCCGGAATGTCCAGGAAGCTGGAGTGATTGGAGACGAACACGTAGTTGGCGCGCGGGTCCAGCTTCTCCAGCCCCTCCACGCGCACGCGGATGAAACTTACCGCCATCAGCATCCCGCCCCACACGCGCGCCACGCGATGCGAGGAGTTGCCGCTGCGGTCGAAGAACGAACACACCATCGACACCACGTCCAGGACGACGGTCGCGAGCAGGATCAGCGGCGTGGTGAAAAGCAGGGAACGGAGGAAACTCATCGCGTAAAGGGCAATGATAACAGGGCGCTACAGGAGCAGGGCGCGGGCTTCGGCCACCAGGAAGAGCGATCCGGTGACGAACACCGCGTCATCCGGGGCGGCGTCGCGGACCATCGCCAGGGCCGCCCGTATGTCCGCGGCCACGCGCACGCCGGGGTGGTCGGCGAAATCGCGCATGGCGGTGGGCGTGAAGGCGCGAGCCTGCCGCGGCGCCGTGAGAATGACTTCCTTGGCGCGCGGAAAGAGAATGCCGCCGATCTCGGCGACGGCCTTGTCGCGCATGGCGCCGTAGATCAGGCGCACCCGGCGGCGGGCGTAGAAGCGGTCGATGTAGGCGGCCAGCGCGCGCGCGCCGGCGGGATTGTGGGCGCCGTCGAGCAGGATCTCGGGTTTCTCCGACACGCGCTCCAGGCGTCCCGGCCAGCGGGCGCGGGCGATGCCTTGCTCGATAGCAGCCTCGGGCAGTCCCAGGCGCACCAGGGCCGCGGCTGCCGTGGTCGAGTTCTCCACCTGGTGCTCGCCGGCCAGCGGACAGCGGATGCGCAGTTCGCGCTCGCCCGCGAGGAGGAAGCGGCTGCCATCGCGGTCGAGGGAAAGATCGCCCACCGTCCAATCGCTGGTGCGCGCGAGCGGGCAATCGAGCGCGGCGGCGCGCGCGGCCAGCACCTGCCCGGCCTCGGGGCGCTGGCGCGCAAAAACGGCGGGCACGCCGGGCTTCAGTATCCCCGCCTTTTCCCCCGCGATGGCCTCCAGGCCGCGGCCCAGGTAGGCTTCGTGATCGAAATCCACGGGGGTCACCACGCACAACTCCGGCGTGACCACGTTGGTGGCGTCCAGCCGGCCGCCCAGTCCCACCTCGAGCACCACCCAATCCAGCTTCTCCTCGGCGAAGATCAGGAAGGCCATGGCCGCCACGGTCTCGAAGTACGAGGGGTGGAGATCGATGGCGCCCGCGTCCAGCAGACCTTCGGCGGCGGCGTGGACCTGGTCGAACGCGGCCGCGAACCGCTCGGCGGAGACCGGCTCGCCCAGGATGCGGATGCGCTCCGTGGGCTCGGCCAGGTGCGGTGACGTGAACAGCCCGGTGCGCAGGCCATGGGCGCGCAGGGCGCTCTCAATCATGGCCGCCGTCGAGCCTTTGCCGTTGGTTCCGGCGATGTGCACGAAGCGGCCCCGGCGATGGGGGCTGCCCAGCGCCTCGAGCACCGCGCCAATGCGGTCCAGGCCCAGTTTGGCGGTCTTGACTTCGTTGCCCAGGGAATAGAGGAACTCGACCGAGCCGGGGTAATTCATGCCCGGCTACGCCACGAAGAACTTCAGCGCCCGGGAAATGTACTGCTTCATTTCCAGACGGGGCACCACCGCGTCGAGCATGCCGTGTTTCAGCAGAAACTCGCTGCGCTGGAAGCCTTCGGGCAGTTTCTGGCGGATGGTCTGCTCGATGACGCGCGGCCCCGCGAACCCGATCAGCGCGCCCGGTTCGGCGATGTTCAGGTCGCCGAGCATGGCGAAGCTGGCCGTCACGCCGCCGGTGGTGGGGTCGGTGAGGACGCTGATGTAGGGGATGCGGCTTTCATCCAGGCGCATCAAGGCGGCCGAGATCTTGGCCATCTGCATCAGGCTGACCGCGCCTTCCTGCATGCGCGCGCCGCCCGAAGCCGAGACCACGATCAGCGGCGTGTTGGTCGAGATGGCGCGTTCCACCGCGCGTGCAATCTTCTCGCCCACCACCCCGGCCATGCTGCCGCCGATGAAGCGCGGCTCCATGGAACAGACCTGCACCTTGCGCCCATCCAGCTTGCCTTCCACCGCCACCA
>Ga0209039_10000319_pt1 | contig 46503 bp, 32 predicted proteins | sample BogFormECP12_OM1_FD_188238 | JGI IMG/M metagenome (GOLD analysis project Ga0209039, IMG submission 188238) | Bog forest soil microbial communities from Calvert Island, British Columbia, Canada - ECP12_OM1 (SPAdes) (version 2) | ecosystem: Environmental > Aquatic > Freshwater > Wetlands > Bog ...
GCTGCCAGGACGCCCGAGGAGAAGGAAGCCAAAAAGAAAAAGCTCAAGGCCAAGGTGGGCTTGGCGGAACACCCCCAGGTGGTCGAGATTGAAGTCCCCGAGAGCGAACTGCCGGTTTGGGATCTGGACGCCAAGCTGAAAATCGTGGGTAAAGGCGTGCCGCGCATTGAAGGTCCGGAGAAGGTCACGGGCCAAGCCAAGTACACGCTCGACTACACCCCCGCGGACCTGCCCGGCCTGCTTTACGCCAAGGCTTTGCGCAGCCCCTATGCGCACGCGCGCGTGGAGCGTATCGACGCCGCGCGGGCCGCGGCCCTGCCGGGAGTGAAGGCGGTGGTACTGATTGCCAAGGGGTCCGGATTTGATGCCACCAGCGCCCTGCTGGACGTGGTATCGGACGGACCGGTTCTGGAACCCCAGGATCGCGAGGTGATTGCGGAAGGCGAAGAAGTGGCGTTGGTGGCGGCGGAATCGGATGCGATTGCCGAAGACGCGCTGGAATTGATCGAAGTGAAGTACCAGCGCCTGCCGCATGTGGTGGATTACGAGGAAGCTCGCAAGCCCGATGCGCCGCGCGTTCACAAGGAAGCATCGAGCAACGTGGTGCCGGGCGACCCCCAAAAGACCGGGGACATCGAGAAGGGATTCCAGCAGGCCGACATCATCATTGAGCGCACCCTGCGCGTCCCGGTGCTGCTCCACAACTCGGCGGAACCCCACGCGGCGGTGGCGCAGTGGGAAGGCAAGAAGCTGACAGTATGGGCCTCGACGCAAGGGGTGAACGGCTTCCGCGATGACCTCGTCAAAGCCTTCAAAGTGGATAAAGCGGACATCCGCGTCATTACCCAGCACATGGGGGGCGGATTCGGCAGCAAATTCGGAATGCAGAACTACGGCGCGCTGGCCGCCCTGATGGCCCAGCGGGCCGGAGCTCCCGTAAAACTCGCCTACGATCGCCACGAGGAAAATCAGGCGGCGGGCAATCGCCCCAACGCCACCATGTGGATCAAGCTGGGCGCCAAGCGCGACGGCACGCTGACCGCCTTGCATTGCCGCGCCTATGGGACCGCGGGAGTGGGCCGCGACGCCTCCGTCACAAGCATGATGGCGACGGTCTATAAGTGTCCGAACCTGAGGCTCGAGGACAGCGATGTGTATACCAACGCGGGCGCGGGCCAGCCCATGCGGGCGCCGGGCTATCCGCAGGGTTCCTTTGCCATCGAGTCGGCGATGGACGAGTTGGCGCTCGAACTGAAGATGGATCCTCTCGAACTGCGCCGGAAGAATTTCGTCGATTTGCCGCTGCTCGCGCTCGAGGAAATGTACCAGGTGGGGGCGGAAAAAATCGGTTGGAGCCGGCGCCCGGGAATGGGTCCAAAATCGGATTCACCGCTCAAGCGCGGCATCGGCATGGGGACCGCGGTGTGGGGGAACGGCGCCGGGCCGCCGGCTTCGAGCCGCGTCACCATCGCCCCCGATGGGTCCGTCGAATCCGCCATGGCGGTACAGGATCTGGGTGTGGGTACTCGGACAATTGTCGCCATGGTGACGGCGGAAGAATTGGGTGTGCCACTCGAAGCCGTGAAGGTCAGCATCGGTGACACCAGCCTGGAGCTGATCGGGCCCGACAGCGGCGGCAGCGTGACGGCGCTCACCATCGCGCCCGCCATCCGTTTGGCAGCGGCTAACGCCCGGCAGTTGCTTTTCCAAAAGCTTGCGCCGGCCCTGGGGGCCAAACCGGAGGACCTGGTGTGTGACGACGGCAGAATTTCCGTCCGCGGCCACCGGGGTCAAACGCTTACCTGGAAGGAAGCCACCGCCAAGCTGGGCGCGCCGATATCCGGCCACGGCGAGCGGCTGCCCAACGTTGCTCCTTACGGGGACCTTCCGCTCTGGGGCGCCCAATTCGCCGAAGTGGAAGTGGATACGGAAACCGGCCTGGTACGGGTGATCAAAGTGGTCGCCGTACACGAGGCCGGACGCGTCATCAATCGCACCACGTTCGAAAGCCAGGTCCAGGGCGGCGTCATGATGGGTCTGGGCTACGCGCTGCTCGAGCGGCGCACCATGGATAAGCCCGAGGGGCGCGTCATCAATCCCAACCTGGAAGATTATAAGATGATCGGCCCCGAGGAATTGCCCGAAATCGAAACGGTGATCGTGGAGCCCATCACGCCCGGCAACAATGTGGGAGGCAAGGGCATTGGCGAACCCTGCACCGTGCCCACCGCGGCGGCGGTGGCCAACGCCGTTGCCCACGCCCTGGGGATTCGCGTCTACGAACTGCCGCTTACTCCGGACCGCATCCTGGACGCGCTCGCCCAAAAGAAGGAGGCCTGAAATGAAGCAGTTTCTCCTTTATAACCCCACCAGCCTCGAGGAGGCGGTTGAGTTGTTGGGCACGGACCCGGCGCGGGCGGAACTTCTGGCCGGGGGCATGGACCTGCTTGGGCGCTTGAAGAAGCGCATCGACACACCGGACCGCGTGGTGAACTTGCAATCCGTCCCGGGGCTCGCGAGCCTTCGGCAAACGGCTGAGGGCTTGAGCCTGGGCCCGCTGGTGACGCTCTCTGAGCTGGGCGAGAATCCCATCGTCCAGGCGAAATACCGCGCGGTGGCGGAAGCCGCGAAGTCCGTGGGCTCCGTGCAAATCCGTAACACGGGCACCGTGGGCGGGAACCTTTGCCAGCGGCCCCGGTGCTGGTATTTCCGCCATCGGGACTACGTCTGCCTGCAAAAACATGGGACGACGTGCTACGGCGAGGCCGGGGAGAGCCGCTACCACGCCATCCTGGGCGGCGGCCCCTGCTACTTCGCGCACCCCTCGGACCTGGCGCCGGCGCTGATCGCGTTTGATGCCACGGTTCGCCTGGTTGGGCCCCAAGGCCAGCGCACCGCGCCGCTGGAATCCCTTTATTGCCTGCCCGCCGAGAAACTGGCGTATGGGCTGACCTTGGCGCCGGGGGAGATCCTGGCGGAAGTTCGCCTGCCTGCCCCGCGCCCGGGAACGCGCAGCACCTACGTGAAGTTCAAGGAAAAACCTTCGTTCGATTTCTCGCTGGCAGGCGTGGCGGCGATGGTGACCTTTGAGAATGGCAAAGTGGCCCACGCGCGGATCGCCCTCTCCGGCGTGGCGCCCGTCCCTTGGCATCCCGCCGAGGCCGAAAAGGCCTTGCTGGGGGCGAAACTGGATGAGCCGTTGGCCCGCAAGGTTGCGGAGTGGGTGGTTCGAAACAACATGCCACTGGCGGACAATAGCTACAAGATCCCCCTGACGCGCACGCTCGTCCGCCGCGCGCTGCTCAGCTTGGCCTAAGCGGCGCAGGATAGAATGCCTTAATATTGCCACTACCGGTGACTGGATTCCGGCATGTGACGATATTTCGGCAGATTCATTCTTGTCAATCCCCACTACCAAAACCTTCACCATTCATACTTTAATGGAATTTAAGCACTTATAATAGATTGTCAAGCATAAGATTTGGCCTCCGCATTGCTTTTTACAGAACCTGACCACGAAGGAGATCTGCCATTATGCTTCGCATTACGACAAGCGACATCGGTGAAAAGGTCATACTGAAACTGGAGGGCAAACTTTCAGGCCCCTGGGTGGAAGAATTCGAGCGTTGCTGGCGCGTGTCCACGGACATCTATAAGAACAAGGGGTTGGTGGTGGATTTGTCGGGTGTGACGTTCGTTGACCCCGCGGGGAAGAAACTGCTCTGCTCGATCTCCAGCGGAGGGGCGCAACTGGTGGGTTCGGGCCTTGTGCCAAAGTCATTGATTGACGAAATCTGTGTGGAAAGGCCTCCGGCGAAACCCGCCGGCAAAGCGCCACACAAGTCGAAGCAAGAAGTCGCTCACGTGCTCTTAATTCTTTTGCTTCCATTCGTCGTGGCCTCTTCCACGCGGGCGGAGGATCCCGCGGCGCTGCGACTGACCTTGCACGATGCGGTGGCCACGGCCCTCAAAGAAAATCCCCAGGTGCAGATTGCCACGCTGAGCTTCGCCGAGAGCCAGGAGGACAAGTCTGTGGCGCGCTCGGCGCTGCTTCCGCAAGCGGGCTTGGAGGTTTTTGACCGGGCGATGCGGTTCAACATTTATGCGCAGTTTGGAAGCAAGTTTCCGGGCATTCCTGAGCACGCGGGCCCGTTCCAGTTTTTTCAGGCCGGCCCAGGAGTAACCATGCCGTTGCTTGATATGACGCTGTGGCGGCGTTGGCAGGGAGCCCACCAGGGAGTGAACGCCAGCCAGGCGCAGGAAACCACTGTGCGCGAGCAAGTGGTGTTGATGGTGGTGTCGCAATACCTGGCGGGGATGCGCGCCGAGGCGGCGGTGAAAGCGGCCCAATCGCGAGTGGACTTGGCGCAGGCGCTCTATGACCAGGCCAGTGACTTACAGAAACACGGCGTGGGTACGGGGATTGACACCTTGCGCGCCAACGTCGAGCTTCAAAACGAAAAGCAGCGCCTTCTGGAAGCCCAGACGCAGCAAAAGGTCGCGCTTTTTGGATTGTCGCGCCTACTCAATTTGGACCCCCACCGGGAAATCGAACTGGCGGACACGCCGAGTTTTTATGAGACACCGCAGATTGACGCCAACCGGAGTCTTGAGCAGGCTTACGAGACTCGTCCGGAAATGAAGGCGCTCGCGGCGCAGGCGCATATGGCCGAACTTGCCAAGCGCGGAGCGAGTGAGTCGAGGCTGCCCACGGTCAATTTCCTCGGTACGTGGGGCGAGCAAGGGTTGTCGGCTCCCAGCGCGATCCCGGCTTATGTCTACCAAGTCACCTTGGACGTGCCGCTCTTTACCGGGGGGCGAATTCACGCTGAGATGGCCAAGGCCGATCTGGAACTCAAGAAGGTGGAGCAGGAGCGTGCGGATCTGCGGAACCAAATTGCGCTGGAGGTGAAAACTTCGCAAGCGCAACTTGATGCGGCGCAGCATGAGGTGGATGTGGCCAACCTGGGAGTGAAACTGGCGCAAGAGGAAGTCTCACAGGCACGCGACCGTTTCCAGGCGGGCGTGGCCAACAATATTGAAGTCGTCAGCGCCCAGGACGCACTGGCTCGCGCCAACGATAACCAGATTGACGCGCTCTATCGTTACAACCAGTCGAGGGCTGACTTATCACACGCCATCGGCCAGATCGAAGGGCTCTATTCGAAGTAAAGGTGACAGAGGAGGTTACAGGGGACAGGTTACAGGGAACAGGTCGTGGGTCAGAGGTTATTTGTAAACTGCCTGCTACCTGTAACCCATGACCCATTACCTATGATCTGTAACCTGTCCCCTGTTCCCTGTAACTTATAACCTGTTTTTCAAAGGTGTTTAACTATGCCGAGTACAGATCCCAACGTTGTTGAGCTGGAAAAAGAATTAGGCAGCGCCGAACCGCTAAGCCCGGAAGCTGCGGACAAGACCCCCTCGCGCTGGGCTGACCCCTTGGTCCGCCGCGCCGCCATCGGGGCGGCGGCCGTCTTGGTCATCGTCGTGGTGGCATTGCTGGTTCACTACCACAACCGGGTCTCCACGGACGACGCGCAGGTGGATGGGCACGTTGTGCCGATCGCCAGCAAGGTTTACGGGACCGTCGCCGCGGTGATGATTAATGACAATGAGGCGGTCAAGGAGGGCCAGGTGCTGGTACGCATTGACCCGCGCGATTACCAAGCCCGCGTGGACAAATCCAAGGCGGAGCTGGCGCTTGCTGAGGCTCATGCGCGGGCCGCGAACGTGGGCGTCCCGCTGACGCAGGAAACCACCGACAGCACCGCCGCCGGCGCCGATGCGCAACTGGCCAACGCCCAGGCGAATTACGACAAATCCAAGTTTACTTACGAGAGGGATTCGACGGCGGAACTGGCTTATGCGCGCGACAACCGGGCGGCGCAGCAAGCCAACAACGATCGTGCTCAAGCGGATCTGGCCCGCATGAAACCCCTGATGGACAAGGGTGAGATCTCCCAGCAGCAGTACGACGCCTATTTAGCCGCTGCGCGCGTGGCCGACAGCCAACTGAAGGCCGCCAACGAAAAACTCAATTCCGCCGAGAAGCAAGCGGAGATCGCCCGCGAATCCATGCTGGCAGCCAAAGCGCAGGTGGATCAGGCGCGCGCCATGGTGGCGCAAGCGATGGCGAATCATAAACAAGTTTCCATTCACGAGGACGACCGGGCTTCCGCGGAAGCGGCGGTGGCCAAGGCCCAGGCGGATTTGGAATCGGCAGAGTTGGAGTTAGGTTACGCCACCATCGTTGCTCCCAGCGACGGCGTGGTCACCAGAAAATCGGTCGAGGCCGGCCAAATCATTCAGCCCGGCCAGGGGCTCTTCACCTTGATCCCCCTGAACGACGTTTGGGTCACGGCGAATTTCAAAGAGACGCAGCTTTCCAAGGTGCGTCCCGGCCAGAAGGCAGAGATCGACGTTGACATGTACGGCAGGACCGTCACCGGCCATGTGGATTCCATCGCCGGCGCTACCGGCGCACGCCTGAGCTTGCTGCCGCCCGAAAACGCTACGGGCAATTACGTGAAAGTGGTGCAGCGGATTCCGGTCAAGATTATGTTGGACCCGGACTCCTCCGATAAAGCGATTTTGCGCCCCGGCATGAACGTTGAGGCGACCATCATCACGAAATAGGTGCTGGGGGCGGGGTGCTGGGGACTGGGGACTAGGTGCTGGGGACTGGGGATGGCTCTCCCCTAGCACCCAATCCCCAGAACCCAGCACCTAGCCCTCAGAAAAGAGGAACCATGTTCCGCGTCGTGACCGTCGCGCGAGAGTACGGAAGCGGAGGTGGACGAGTCGCCCAGTTGTTGGCCGGCCACCTGGGATGGAAACTGCTCGACCGCTGCCTGGTGGAAAAAATAGCGGAAACCGCCAGGATTGAGCCCCAGGTAGCGGAAAAATTCGACGAGCGCCCGGACCCTTGGTTCAACCGGCTGGCTGAGGAGTTCCGGGAGTATTCGGGGCTGAGGGGATACATCCGAGGCCCCTTGCCGGACCGGTTTGATGCCGAAGTTGCGGCCCAATTGACTCGCCGGATCATTGAAGAGGCGGCGCAGATTGGCGACTGTGTGATTGTGGGGCGAGGAAGCCAGTGTATTCTCCAGCAGCGCGAGGATGCTTTCCACGTTTTCGTCTACGCGCCCCGGGGTGAACGGCTGGCGCGTTTGCTCCGCCGCGACGCTCGACTTTCGAGAGCCGAGGCCGAAAAGAAACTGGTTGCGGAAGACGAAAGCCGCGCTGCTTACGTCCGCAATCACTATGGCGAAGACTGGCAGAATCGCCATCTGTACCATTTGATGATCTCCTCGTGCCTGGGGGAAAAAGAGGCGGTTGCCATTATTCTTTCGGCCCTCCACAGTACTACGGCCAGAATTTCTTGCAGCGGCGGTCTATGACCAAGCTTGTCCTAGTTGCGTTCGATCGGGCGGGCGGTGGCCAGCGGCTCTGCCGTGTGCTGTCATTAACACAGCATCAAAAGTAAGAATCTTTCTTCCCTCGCCCCCTTGGGGGAGAGGGGAGTAAATTCAATTCATCCACGTGTCATGAAGCACCTGTTCGCGCGAGCTCGACAAAACGGAGAGACCCACCCGTGGCTGGTGGCTTTTACGGTGATGCTGGCGGTTTTCATGGAAGTGCTCGATACCAGCGTGGCCAATGTCGCGCTTCCCCACATCGCCGGAAACCTTTCCGCCGGCGTTGATGAAAGCACCTGGGTCCTGACATCTTACTTGGTTTCCAACGCCATTGTGCTGCCACTCACGGGGTGGTTCTCCACCATGTTCGGCCGTAAGCGATTCTACATGACCTGCGTAGTGATCTTCACCATCAGTTCCATGCTCTGCGGGCTCGCGCCCAGTCTTGGATGGCTGGTGTTTTTCCGCATTCTGCAAGGCGCCGGAGGGGGAGCGTTGCAACCCATCTCTCAGGCCATCCTGCTCGAGAGTTTTCCTAAAGAAAAACGAGGAATGGCGATGGCCATGTTTGGCGTGGGCGTGGTCATGGCCCCCGTCATCGGTCCTACGCTGGGTGGTTGGCTCACCGATAGTTATAGCTGGCGATGGATTTTCCTCATCAACATCCCGGTGGGAGTGATCTCGCTGATTCTTACTTTCTTCCTGATTTTTGACCCGCCCTTCCTCGTGCGTAAAGGGTTTAAGTCGGGAGTCAGGATCGACTTCATGGGGCTGGGCCTGCTGAGTGTGGGCCTGGGATTCCTGCAAGTTGTCCTGGATAAGGGACAGCGCGAGGACTGGTTTGAATCGCACTTCATCGTTGCCTGCGCCGCGGTATCGGTGATCGGGCTGGTCGCGGCCCTGATCTGGGAACTGACGCGCCAAGATCCCATCGTGGATTTCCGGCTCTTGAAAAACCGGAATTTTTTCCTCGCCACCTTGACGATGTTTATGCTGGGGTTTGTCATGTACGGAAGTACCGCCTTGCTTCCCATTTTTCTTCAGACCCTGCTGGGGTATACGGCGATGTTGAGCGGGCTGGTGCTTTCGCCGGGAGGAATCATAGTCATCATCATGCTGCCCCTCGTGGGCAAGCTGCTGACACATTTCGATGCGCGTTGGCTGGTGGTTTTCGGTGTCGTGATCGTGGCCGCTTCGCTGTTTCACATGGCAACGTTCAACCTGGACATCGATTTTCGCACCGCGATGATGGCGCGAGTCTATCAATCGGCAGGAATGGCATTTCTCTTTGTGCCGGTCAACGTGATGGCGTTCTACTTTATCCCGAAAGAGAAATTCAATAACGCCACGGGGATCATTAATCTGGCACGAAACATCGGCGGCAGCTTCGGGATTGCGAATGTGGTGACCTTGCTGGCGCGCCGGACCCAGTTCCATCAGGGCATGCTTCTTGCCCACATGACGCCTCTCGATTTGGCGTACCAGGCGATGGTGAAGGGCTCGGCAAGGATCCTGTTTGCGGCCGGATCCAATTACACTGACGCTCAGGCCCAGGCGAACGGCATGGCCTATGGGCTTTTGCAACGGCACGCCACGATGCTGGCTTTCGTAGATGATTTCTGGCTGATGGGGCTGACGTTTTTATCTTTAATCCCCCTGATGTTTTTGATGAAGAAGGCCCGGCCGCACGGAGCACCCACCAGCGCGCATTAAGCGCGCCTGATAGATCCGCGCTCCGCGCCGCCGGAAAAGCAACGGTTCGATTAGAGTTAACAAGCAGGATCAGGGCTTTTGGGAAAACATCGAATCGAATAAGAGGATCGGGTAGCCCGCTCATAAGTGCAGACGCCGGGCGCAACTAAAGCCTGTGCGCGCTCCAAAGCTTCGCATCCACGGCCGATGGGAATACAGTGCGTTCCCAGCGTGAAGGGGGGTTTTATTACAGACCCTAAGCTGCGCCCTTCCCAACCCCTGGTGAGGAACCCGGGATGGGCTTCGTAACCGTGGCTCGACAATTTTTATGGACCGCATCTTCAGTGGGACGCGAAAACACGGAGAGATCAATCCCTGGCTTATCGCCCTGACGGTGATGCTTGCCACCTTCCTGGAGGTGCTTGACACCAGCGTCGCCAACGTAGCGCTGCCTCACATTGCCGGCGACCTTTCCGCCGGCGTCGATGAAAGCACCTGGGTGCTGACTTCCTACCTGGTTTCGAATGCCATCGTGTTGCCGCTCACGGGCTGGTTGTCATCGCTCTTCGGCCGCAAGCGTTTCTTCATGGTCTGCGTGGCCATCTTCACCGTTTGTTCCTTCCTCTGTGGCATTGCTCCCAGCCTCGGCCTGCTGGTCTTTTTCCGTATCTTGCAGGGCGCGGGAGGCGGCGCGCTTCAGCCGATTTCGCAGGCGATTCTGGTGGAAAGCTTTCCCAAGGAAAAGCAGGGCATGGCGATGGCGGTTTATGGGATGGGCGTGGTAGTGGCGCCGGTCGTCGGTCCTACGCTGGGGGGCTGGATCACGGACAACTACACCTGGCGATGGATTTTCTTCATCAATATTCCCGTTGGGGTGATTTCCCTCGTGTTAACCGCTTTTCTCATCTACGACCCGCCCTATTTGGTGCGCAAGAGCCTGCGCGGCCTGCGGATTGATTACATTGGGCTGGGGTTGCTGAGTGTGGGGTTGGGTTTTCTCCAGGTGGTCCTTGATAAGGGCGAGCGGGAAGATTGGTTCGGTTCGAACTTCATCATCGGCTGTACTCTGATCGCCGTGGTAGGACTGGTCGGCGCGTTCATCTGGGAACTCACGCGCGAAGACCCCATCGTGGATTTCCGCATGTTGAAGGACCGGAACTTCGCGGTGGCCACGTTCACCATGTTCATGCTGGGGTTCGTGCTTTACGGCACCACCGTGCTGCTTCCCCTCATGCTGCAAACCCTCATGGGTTACACGGCCTTGCTCAGCGGACTGGTGCTCTCTCCGGGGAGCATCTTCACCATTCTGGCGTTGCCGCTGGTGGGCCGCCTGACCCAGAAGGGGAAGGCGCGCTGGCTGGTGGCGTTCGGACTGGGAATCACAGGCATTGCCCTCTTGCACATGTCGAGCTTCGACCTTCAAATAGATTTCTGGACGGCCGTTCGCGCCTGGACCTTTTCCCGCATCGGCATGGCCTTCCTTTTTATTCCCATTAACGTTACGGCATTCTATTTTATTCCCAAGGAGAAGATGAACAACGCCACCGGCATCATCAATCTAGCGCGCAATATCGGCGGCAGTGTGGGCATCGCCAACGTGGCCACTCTCCTCTCTCGCCGCGCGCAAGTCCACCAGGCCATTCTGGTTGCTCACCTCACTCCCTACGATGCTCCTTACCGCAACGCCGCGCAGGGCGCGCAGCAAATGCTCATGACGCAGGGTTCCACTTCCACGCTCGCCCACCTCCAGGCGCAGGGTCTGCTTTACGGCAACCTGGTTCGCCAGGCGAACATGCTCGCCTATGTCGATGCCTTCTCGTTGCTCGGGTGGACTTTCATCGCTATGATCCCCTTGGTGTTCTTTATGAAGACCGCCAAGCCCCGCACCGGCGCGCCCGGCGCCGCACATTGAGGCCATCCCCCCGCTCCAAAGCGCGTATACTCTGTCGGGAAATTCCCAGACCTCATTGAACGGGGTCCCATTCTGTTCCATTTGGGGAGGCATCATGCGACGCCGTGACTTCATCAAGAGTTCCGCCTTGGCAGGGGGTTCGTTCCTATCCCCACCAGAACCACGCGCGCTTGCCGCGGAATCGGCTTCGGGCCTGCAAGCTCCCATCCTGCCCATGCCGCTTCCCAAGACCATCATGCTGAATTTAAGTCCCGCGCGTTGGATCTGGTACCCCTCGGAGCGCACTCTGCAAAACACCTTCGTGCTTTTCCGCCGCCCACTAAACCTGCCGGAAAAGCCCGTTCGCGCCAAGGGTTGGGTGGCAGCCGACAGCCGCTACCGGCTGGAAGTCAATGGCCAACGCGTGCAGTGGGGGCCGGCCCCCTGCGATCCCCGCTGGCTGGAAGTCGATCCCATGGATTTGACCGCGCTCCTACAAGCGGGCGCCAACACCCTCGGCGCGCAAGTGCTCTTTTACGGCCAGGGAGACGGCACATGGCCGATTGGAAAGTGCGGATTCATCTTCCGGCTGGAAATTGAAACCGCTCACGGCGAGAAGCAAACCATCGTATCGGACGAAACCTGGCAAGCGTTCCTCGCCCGCGCCTGGAAACCCGGCCATTACAAGCGCTGGTATCTGCGCAGTCTTCAGGAGGAGTTTGATGCGCGCCTTTATCCCTATGGCTGGGCGACCCCCGATTTCATTCCCAACCAGGACTGGCTCCCCGCCATGCCGCTCGATTGCCCCGCGGACGAGCCGGCATCGTGTGCCAATTACCCGGAATACATGCTGGACTTCGGTGGTGACCGCAAAGTATCGCAATTGCGGGCACGGAACATACCGCTGATGCGCGAGACGCTTGTCCCCGCGGCCCGCCTCGCCGAATCGTGTTGGATTCGGTGGGTTCGTTCCCCGGAGGAGTATTTTGAATTCATGCCCCCGCAGAGCTTTCTCCCTGACCGGCAAGCCTCGGCGAAAGAAGCCACTGCAGGCTCATGGGAGGTCGAGCTCGATGGCCGGCGAGGAGCGGCCCTGACCTTTGAGTTTGCCGAGCAGATTGTGGGCTGGCCCTATTTCGCCATCGATGCTCCGGCCGGCACTACCATCGAACTCATGGTTCAGGAAGCGCATCAAGTGGGCGGACCGGCGCTGCTCAACACGCACTTCAACAGTTGGACCCGCTTCATCTGTAAAGAAGGCATCAACCATTTTGAAACTTTTGATTTTGAGAGTTGCCGCTGGGTACAACTACACATTCACGGGGCCGCCGGCAAAGTAACCGTTTCGGGTGTGGGCATGCGTCGCAGGGCTTTTCCCTGGCCGCACACGCCCAGTGTGCGCGTCTCGGAGCCGGCCCTCCAGCGCTTGATCGATGCCACCATCAATACCATGAACAACTGCGCGCAAGAGACCGTCATGGATGGTGGGGGGCGGGAGCGGCAGCAATACAGCGGGGACTGCGGCCATCAACTCCACCCCCTCCATCTCAACTTGGGCGAAACCCGGCTTCCGGCGCGCTTCCTGGCCACTTACAGCCAAGGGTTAACTCAGGAAGGGTTCTTCCTGGATACCTGGCCGGCGTTTGATCGCCTGGCGCGTCTTATCGAGCGGCAGCTTCAGCTCACCCAATGGGGGCCTCTGTTGGATCACGGCGTGGGTTTCAATTTTGACTGTTTCTATCATTACCTCTATTCGGGTGATCGCGACGATCTCCGCGAGCCCTATCCACGCCTGCTGCGTTTCGCTCAATATCTCGAGAGCATCGTGGGCGCCGACGGCCTTCTGCCGGTCGAGAACCTGGGGATTCCTGCCGTGTGGATCGATCACATTGCCTACCAACGTCAACGGCACAAGCAATGCGCGTTCAATCTCTATGCCGCCGCCATGCTGCAAAATGCTCTGCCACGCCTGTGCGAGGCATTCGGAGACCGGTCCCGCGCCCAGGCCGCCCGCGATCTCGGCCGCCACATTCAAGACGCCACGGTGCGGCGTTTCTGGAACCCGGAACAGAATCTTTTCATCAATAATCTGCCCTGGCTCGGGGAAGAAAACTCCCCGCGCATGTGCGACCGCTCGCTGGCCACCGCGGTGCTGTTTGATCAATGCCCCCAGGGGCGGACGGAAGCCGCTCTGCGCGTGCTTGCCGAATGCCCGCCGGAAATGGGCTTCTCCTATCCGGCCAATGCGGGTTGGCGCCTGTGGGCGCTGGGTAAGGGAGGCCGCGCGGATCTCATTGTGAAGGAGTTTCGCGAGCGCTGGGCCAATATGGAATCGGTTCTGTTGAATAACACCCTTCAGGAGAATTGGCACGCCCTGCCGGATTCAGGCGATGAATGGAGCCATTGCCCCGTCGCCCCACTCTACGTCACCACCATGAGCCTGGCGGGAATTAACCCCTTGGTTCCCGGCTTCAAACGTTGTGAGATTCGCCCGCAATTGGCGGATCTCGATTTGCTCGAGTTGACAGTCCATTCCGTCCAAGGCCCCATCGAATTCAGCGGCCGGGGCAAAATCGGAAGTCGCGAGCTGACGGTGAAATTGCCATCGGGTTGTGAAGGGGAATTGGTGGTGGATCAGAGAGAGACGTTGACGCTTAAACCCATCGCGGGATCCGCCGCGCCCAGCGGCCGGGCGCGCTATCACCTGGCCGCGGGTGAAACCACTTCCGTGCATCTCAAGTTTACCTGAGGGGGTTTGCTTGATTCCAGCCCTCTCCAAGGGGAGAGGGTGCCCGAGGGACGAGGGCGGGTGAGGGGTCACTTTCACGCTTGAGGTGTCGGAAGAATCTACAACCTGAAAGCCAAGCCCATCCTGCTGCCCAACCCCCGCCGGAATTGATCCTTCGAAAGTTCGGCCTCTACAATCCCAGAACCAGCCTATCGACGCGCTTAACTACGTCGCGCAGATATTTTTCGTCGCCCCCCTCAAGTTCGGTCGTGGCCCATCCGGTATAACCAACGTCGGCAAACGCCTTGCGCACGGCGAGCCAATCGATGTCCCCGTCGCCGAGGTTCACGAATTGAGCGGTGACAGGGTCCCAGCCCTTGCCCATCTTGAAGTCCTTCAAGTGCACCTTGGCGAAGCGCTTGCCGAGCGTGTGAATCCAGTCCTGCGGATATCCGTAAAGGACCACGTTGCCCACATCGAAGTATTGCCTGATCCAGGGACTCTTGAATTCGTCCACGTACCTTGCCATCTCGAGCGGGCTGAGCAGGAACTTGTTCCATACTTCTTCGATGCAGATGATGATCTTCAATTCTTCCGCCAGCGGGATCAGGGTACGGATATTCTCTTGCGAGCGCGTCCAAGCATCCTGGTAACTCGTTTCCGGGTTGACGACGGCGGGAACGAGCAGCACGGTTTCCGCTCCCCAGAGCTTGGCGTTATGGAGCGAGGTCCTCATGCCGTCCAGCGATTTCTTCACTACGGAGGGGTCACTGGAGGAGAGCGGGTTATCCCAGTGGGCCATGTTCATGACGGAATGGATGGGGACCTTGGCATCTTCCGAGGCCTTCTTGATCTCCTCGGCCACCTTGGGGTCTTCCATGGTCTGGCCTTCCACGCCCTCGAATCCTACATCGCCGGCAAGCTTGAAGCGGTCGGCGTAGCTCATTTTCTTGGGAAGCATGTAAATTTGCACGGCCTTCTTGATGCGCCCATTGGCGGGAGCCGGGACAGGCGCAGTAGCGGCCAAGCTGGTTGCCGCCGGGCCCAGCGAAGCCAGCGGCGCCGCGCAGGCGGCGCCCACGGAAACCTTCAGAAAATCCCGGCGCGAAGTATTTTGCTTCATGATGACCTCCTGTTTTGAGTGCCGGCGTGGACTGCGGAGATCTCTTTACCGGCACACGATAAATGTCCCCCTTGCAGCTCAGGGTAATCCGGGGGCGGCCGCCCCATCGCCGGAAATCCTTGCGGTCTCCCGGGCAGCCGCCTCGCCGGGTCAGAATTACGCAAACTTCGTGATATCGATCTTAGGACTGAACACTTCTTTCGACTTTTGCAGCTCTTCCCAAGTGATAGGTTTTCCGGAATAAGCCGCGTTGCGGCCCAGCATGGCGCTCATGGCTGATTCCGCGCCCAGCGCCGCCTGGTTAAGGAATTGGCCACTGGTGATGCTGGTCACAAACGCCTTTTCCTTTTCGGAGTCGGCTTGGTCGAGCGCGCCCGCGAATTTTCCCGCCGCGGAGAATTCCACCCCGCCGCTGGGCCTCATTCCGGCATCCCATTTGTTTTTGCCGGCAATGTTGACACGCCAATCATAGTGCGACTCGGAACTTCCATCGGATCCGAACAGTTGCACGGCGGCGTCAAAAGTAGGATTGTCGAATTGGGTGGATCCGAAGCTGATTTGCACATCGTCCGGATAGGTAAAGAGCACGTTGAAGTTGTCCTTGCAATCTCCGGGGTCGGTGCGAATCTTGCGCCCGCACAGGCCCACGGCCTTTACGGGGTGACCGTTCAGCATCCAGTTGCACATGTCAATTACGTGGATGTTTTGCTCCACAATGATGTCGCCGGAAAGTTGGCGATCCCAAACCCAGTTGCGCAGGCGCTTTTCCTCGGGTGAGGCGTTGGGCCATTCGGGCCGGTCGATGTGGCCGCAATAGTAGTAAGCGAGGCCGCAGGCGATCTTCCCCAGCGCGCCCTCGTGGATGCGCCGCGTCAGCTCCACCATGGGCGGCGCATTGCGGATCTGGAATCCCACCGCCAGGCTTATCTTGCCCTGCGCCTTCTCGCCGATGCTGATAACGTGATGCGCTCCCGGCACGTCTATGGCCACCGGCTTTTCGCAATAAACGTGCTTGCCCGCGGCGACAACCGTTTCGAGATGATGGGGATGGAAGTAGGGTGGGGTAGTAATCAGGATGAAATCCACTTCTTTGGAAGCGGCGATTTCTTGATAGGCATTGGGGCCCTTGAAAAGTTGTGAAGGGTCGATGGGTGCGTATCCCTTCGCTTGCTGCAAGCCGTCGAAATGCTTGCGCCCATTCTCCAATTGGTCGGCAAAAAGATCGGCGATAGCGGTCACCCGCGCCCCGGCATTCTCTACGAAACTCGAACCCTCATCGGTGGCGCGGCCTCCGCAGCCAAGAATTCCGAAGCGAACCTGCGAATTCGCGGCCGTTCCCCGCACGAGCTGCGGCTTGATCATCATAAAGCTCGCTGCCGCGGCTGCCCCCAGGAATTCCCTTCGGCCCAGCTTGCTATTGAGTTGATCGGTCATTTCCATTCCTCCTTTGGTTTTGGGACATGCGACACGGGACACGGGATACGGGACACGGGATACGGAGTGCAGAATCCAGCATTCGGAATGAGGAAAAGGAGGCTCGCCCGAGCCCCCAGTCCCGTGTCCCGTGTCCCGTTCACCGTGCCCCGTTTCCCGTTTACCGTGTCCCGATCTCCTTCAGGTAAATATCCTTAAATCGAATTTTTACTCCGCCGCCGGTGTGGAGCTGTAACCCGATGACGCCCTCGGTGAAATTCGGATGGGGATCGGTAAAGTCCACGCAAGGCACGCCGTTCAAGCGTGTGACGTAGTGGACTCCCTCCTCCCGAATTTCCAGCTCGTTCCATTCGGCGGGTTTGATGGCATGCTCGCACTCGGGCGTGCCCATCGCCACCCAGCCACGATGACCACTCTCGTAAATCGAGCCCGTGTTGCGCGTCGGGTCCACCTCCACTTGCATGCCTTCGATATCCGGACCGGTTTGCGGCGAGTTGCCGGTAATGCGCGAGCGAGTAAATACACCGCTATTTCCGACTTCCGGGTTGAACTTCACTCGCAGCACAAAATTGCTGTACGTTTTCTCTGTGGTGAGATAACCGTAGTGCCCCACGGTGCTCTCGCCCAGGATCGTGCCATCCTCCGCGACCCACTTCTCCTGTCCGTTATTCACCCAACCGCTCAGGTCCTTGCCGTTAAAGAGGGCGATCCATCCTTTTCCCGCAGGCGCCTGAGCCCCTGCTTGCGATGCCAGCAAGAAGCCAAACACTGCCAAGAGCACTCGTTTCATGTTGGAACTCCTTAGAGCCTTTTCTCCCGTTACCGTCGGCCGGGAGGGTACAACCTCCGCCCGTCCCGACCGACTCAGAAGGGAACGATGATATTCGCAACTGGAAATGAAATCTAGAGAAAACCGACGGAGGACCTGCGAACCTGCGGTTGGCGCAATCTGCCAGGACGATGATGCGGCCGCATTGGGACAGGGCAATCGTTTGGCCAGTGTAACCTTCTTCCCGCCAAGTTCGTTTAATGTTCCTATGGCTCCAGGAAAATCCGTCTGCTTTTTCAAATCCTAATGCCTTAAGATGGGGTTGGCCAGTGGTGAACTCGGATTGCTCTCTTTCGCGACCATGGGACCTCAATTGAACAGAAGCATAGGAGGAAGGGTATGCGCGTGCGACCACACGCCGGGACCCGCAACCGCAGGGTTGCCCGGCCGAGCCCAAATCGATTGAGCCGCGAGGTTCGATGCCGGGAACGCCTGGCAATGCTTGCAGTCCTGGGGGCCCTGCTGAGTGCCTTGCCGCTGGCGGCGCCCTTGGCAGCACAAAACGCAGATTCTCCCGGCCCGGGTGAGAGCGAGTTTCAGCTCGCGCAGCCTGTTGAGCCGGGCCAAGCCTCCCCTCACGTAACCATCACGCTGCAGGATGCTCTTGACCGCGCGGAGAAAAACGACGCGCAATACTCCGCGGCAGTCACCGATGCCAAGATGGCCAAGGAAGACCACGTGCAAGCTCGCGCGGCGGGGCTCCCCTCGCTGGGTCTGGAAACGGCCGCCCTGCTCACGCAGGGCAATGGAGTGATTCCTACGGGGAGGTACGTCACTAATGATGGCGTCCACGTTTACCGCCAGTGGGGCATGGTGCACCAGGATTTTTCCGTAAGCACGCTGACCATGCTGGGGGACCGAAGAGGCGCGGCCCTGGAGGCGCTGGCCCGAGCTAAAGCCGAAATCGCACGCCGGGGCTTGAAGGTCACCGTCACCAAAGACTATTACGCCCTGGTCGTATCACAGAGAAAATACGCGACCGCGCAGGAGAGCCTGAAGCAGGCAGAGCGCTTCCTGGCGATGACGAAGGACCAGGAGCGCCAGGGCGAGGCCGCGCACAGTGACGTCATCAAGGCCCAGATCCAGTTCAACCAGCAGCAGGCGGTGTTGCGGGATGCGCAGTTGCAGATGGAAAATGACCGCTTGACGCTCGCGGTTTTGCTTTTTCCCACCCTCACCGAAAACTTTTCAGTCGTCGACGACCTTGACCAAGGGCAGAGCTTCCCGTCTTTCTCTGACGCACGGGCGATGGCCGCCCGCGAGAACCCGGATCTGCGCGTGGCCATGGAAGCGGTGCGAGAATCGAATCTCGGCGTTTCCGCCGCGCGCTTTGCGTTGCTGCCATCCATCACCACCGATCTTGACTATGGTATCGAGGCCAACGACTTCGCTCTCCGCAGCCGGGTGGCCGCTGAACCTGCCAAAGGCCCCCTTCCCAATCTCGGATATTTTGCTACCATAACCCTGAATCTGCCCGTTTGGGATTGGGGCACGCTGCGCAGCAAGTTGCGCCAGGCGGAGTATCACCGCCAGCAGGCGCGCGTGGAATTGACCCTGGCCCAGCGGCAGACGATCAGCGAGTTGTATTCTTTTTACAATGAGGCCCAGACGGCCGATTCGACGGTGGACACCTTGCGCGAAACCGCCAACCTGGCGAGCGAGGGGCTACGCCTGACGACCTTGAGGTACCAGGCAGGGCAGGCCTCGGCACTGGAAGTCGTCGATGCGCAAAATACGCTTTCGCAGGCCCGCAACGCTTATGATGATGGACAGGCGCGTTTCCGGCTGGCGCTGGCGCAACTGCAAACGCTGACAGGATCCTTCTGACCGTGATTGGGGACAAGCCCATGGCAGACCACTCGATAACCCGGTTGGGCAGATGGGTTTCGGACCCGCGCGGAATGTTTTCGCGCCGGGCCCGGCGCCCGCGCGCCTCCAACGTGATTCCCAGTCTCCTCATCCTGGCCCTGGCAACGTGGCCGGCGTGTTCGAAAAAGGAGGGCGGTGAGGTTGCACCCACCGTCACCATCCAGGTGGCGACGGCGGAAACTGAGAAGATCGAGCGCAAGATCTCCACAGATGCCGTGATTTATCCACTTCGCCAGGCTGCTCTGACGCCGAAGATCAGCGCGCCGGTTCGCAAGTTTTTTGTGGAACGCGGAAGCCACGTTCACGCCGGTGAGTTACTTGCCCAGCTTGAGGATCAGGATCTTGTCGCCGCCGTGACCGATGCCAAGGGGGCATACGAACAGGCCCAGGCGGCGTATGAAACCGCCACCAAGCAATCGTTGCCGGAGGAGATTCAGAAAGCCGAACTCGACGCCAAGGCTTTCCAGGAGGCGATGCAATCGGCGCAGAAGGTTTATGAAGGCCAGCAAAACCTCTTCCAGCAAGGCGCCACGGCACGGAAGAACGTGGATGATGCCAACCTCGCCTATATCCAGGCCCGCAATCAATATGACCTCACACGCCGGCACGTGGAATCCTTACAGAAATTCGGCAAAGAGCAGGAATTGAAATCCGCCGAGGGCCAACTGACCTCTGCACGCGGCAAGTACTTGGGCGCGGAGGCGCAACTGAGCTTTGCCGAGATCCGCAGCCCCATCGACGGCGTCGTGACCGACCGGCCGCTCTATCCCGGAGAGATGGCTGCGGCGGGTTCCCCCCTGATGACCGTGATGGATCTTTCGGAGGTGGTGGCCCGAGCGCACATCGACCAGCAGCAAGCCGCGGCGCTCAAGGTGGGCAATACCGCCAGTATCACGGCGCCGGGAATTACGGACGAGGTTCCCGCTAAGGTGACCATGGTCAGCCCCGCCTTGGATCCGGGTAGCACCACGGTGGAGGTTTGGGTGCAGGCTGCCAATCCTAAAGAACGCATCCGCCCGGGGGGCAGCGCGCGCCTTACGATCATCGCGGAAACCGTGCCTAAAGCCGTGGTGATTCCCGAAGTGGCGGTGCTGACCGCCCCGGACGGCGGTACCTCGGTAATGGTCGTTGACGCGCAGAATAAGCCGCACCAGAAGAGCGTGAAAATCGGCATCCGCGACGGCGACGATGCGCAAGTTACCGAAGGGCTCCAGGCGGGCGAACGCGTGGTGACCGTGGGAGCCTACGACCTCTCCAAGGAAGACCCGGACGTTCTGGAGAAGACCAAGGTGCAGATTGAAGCGCCCCCCGCCCCCGAACCGGAAAAGGGTGGAGATGAGAGCAAGGGCGGCGCGAAGGGTGAGGCGGGGAGCGGGGATAAGGAGTAACACAAATCCAGTCGAAGGTATTACAGCCGCGGTAGGTCGCCCCGTGGGGGCTTCAGGGAGCTGGCTCTTGAAATCGGAATCGCCATACTGGTTTGTCCGCCACTCAAAATCGATAATCTTCCTCATTCTCACCCTGGCTTTCGTAGGCTTCTACCTGGCGTTCACCATCCCCGTGGCGGTGTTTCCCTCCACAAATTTCCCGCGGGTGATGATCGGGGTTGATAACGGTGTGATGCCCATTGACCAGATGATGGTAACCATCACGCGCCCGCTGGAGGAAGCCGTCAACAGTGTGGAAGGGCTGCAGACGGTTCAATCCATCACTAGCCGCGGTTCCGCCGAAATCGATCTGTACTTCGATTGGAACGTGGATATGTTCCAGACCCTCCAGCGGGTCAACTCCGCCGTGGCGATTGTCCAGAGCTCGCTGCCGCCCACCGTGCAGATCGAAACGCATCGCCTGACGTTTGCGAGTTTTCCCATTATCGGCTACAGCCTCACTTCGGAGACGACGCCGCAGACCGATCTCTGGGAGATGGCGACCTATGAGATCAAGCCGCGCCTCAACCGGTTGGATGGCGTCTCCACGGTCCTCGTGCAGGGAGGGGAAGAGCCGGAATTCCAGATCAGCCCGAACCCCGCGAAGCTGCTCGAGACCCGCGTGACCGTAACCGACATTCTCGATGCCGTCCGGCATACGAACCTGATCGATTCTCCCGGCCTCCTCGAACGCAATCACCAGCTTTACTTGGGATTGGTGAGCGCGCAGGTCCACACGCCGGAAGAGATTGCGAACATCGTCGTCAAGTCGACAAAAGACGGCGTGCCCGTCCGCATCCAGGAAGTGGGAACGGTTAGCCCATCGGTGAAGCCCGTTTACACCATCGTGACTGCCGACACCAAGCCTGCCGTGCTGGTCAGCATCAGCCGTCAGCCGGAGAGCAATACGGTGGCGGTGGCGCAGGAGGTGCACGACGAGGTTGCGCAGATCCAAAAAACGCTGCCCCACGGCGCTCATCTCCGCCTCTTTTACGATCAATCGGCCATCGTCACTCAGTCCATCCACAGCGTACGAGATGCCATCCTGATTGGCTTGATTCTGGCTTCCATCATCATGGTTCTTTTCCTGCGGGATTGGGGCACATCCCTGGTGGCCGGCCTAGTAATTCCCATTACCCTGCTGGTGACTTTCATCGCCCTCAAGGTACTTGGCGAAAGTTTCAATCTGATGACTTTGGGGGGACTGGCGGCGGCCGTAGGCCTAGTCATCGACGATGCGATCGTGGTCGTGGAAAACATCGTCTTGCATCGAGACGCCGGCGAAGGCTGCCTGGAAGCCATCCATAGCGCGCTCAAGGAAATCACTGTCCCGCTGGTGGGATCGACCATTACGCCCGTCGTGGTTTTCCTGCCGCTCATTTCGATCACGGGGGTTACCGGCACGTTCTTTCGCGCCCTCGCCGTGACCATGTCCATCTCCCTTTTCACTTCTCTCGCCCTGGCGCTGGTGTGGACGCCTAACCTGGCGCTGTACTTTGTGCGCAGAAAGCGTGGAGATGAACCCGCGCCGGCCGACGAACAGGCGAAGGATTCCGGAACTCCCGGGACGGACAACGCGGAGGAAATGCGCCGTCTGATGGCCGCCGAAGATGCCTCCATGACGGGATTCTTCGGCAAGGTGATTCGTTTTTATGAACGCTGGCTGCGGCGAGCGCTGGAGCATCCCCGGTGGCTGGCAGTCATGTGCGGGGCGCTCATCATCGTTTCTTACCTTTGTTATCGCAGCCTGGGAACGGATCTTCTGCCGGCCATGGATGAAGGCGGGTTCATCCTCGATTACGTGATGCCGCCGGGCAGTTCTCTCCAGGAAACCGACCGCGTGGTCTCCCATATCGAGCGAATCTGCCGCGCGGTCCCGGAAGTGGAAAGCACTTCGCGGCGCACCGGGATGCAGCTCGGGCTAGCGACGGTGACGGAGGCCAACACCGGCGATATCTCGGTCAAGCTCAAGGAAGACCGCAATCGCGGCATCGATGAGATCATCAGCGAAGTTCGCGCCAAGGTCACGAAAGAAGAGCCGCAAGTCGATGTCGAGTTCACCCAGCTTCTACAAGACATGATCAGCGATCTGACCGGCGCCCCTCAGCCGATTCAAATCAAGTTGTTCTCGCCGGATGGCAGCCTGCTCAATCAGTGGGCCCCGCGTGTGGCGGACGCCATCAGCAAAATCCAAATGCGAGGGAAGAAGCCGGTGGTGGACATCCTCAACGGAGTCGATAACGCTACGAGTGGTCCAGCATTGGTTTTTCAAGTGAACCCCCAAACCGCGGCGCGGTCCGGGTTCACTACGGAGGAAGTGGAACTGGATGCCTCGGCGATCATGGAGGGCGAGCCCGCTTCCACCCCGGTGGTCGTTAACGGCCAGGCGCGGACGCTGCGGGTGCGCTTTCCCGCCCCGAACCGCGCTTCTCTCGACGCCATGAACAATACCCTGCTGGTCAGTTCCGCCGGACAGACCGCCACGCTCGGGTCCTTGGCGACAGTCGCCGAATTACCGGGACAAACGGAAATTCTTCGCGAGAACTTGCAGCGCGACGTGGCGGTGACGGCGCGCCTGGAAGGCGTTGACTTGGGCTCGGGCGTCGCGGCGGTAATGAAGGCCGTGTCCGCCGTTAATCTGCCCGCTTCCATTCGCGTCGTGTACGGCGGAACCTACCGCGAACAGCAGAAGTCATTTCGTGATCTGCTGACCGTTCTCCTTCTGGCTCTGGTACTGGTTTTCCTGGTGCTGCTTTTTGAGTTCGGCACTTTCAGCGCTCCCGCGGCAATTCTTTCGTCCGCGATTCTCTCCACCTCCGGTGTCTTTTTAGCGCTCCTGATTACGGGAATCACCTTTAATATTTCGTCTTTCATGGGCCTCATCATGGTGATCGGCATCGTGGCCAAGAATGGCATCCTGCTCCTCGATGCGGATCAGAAATTTCGTTCCGTGGGATTTTCCGCGGAAGAAGCCATGCTTCAGGCCGGCCGGCGCCGATTGCGGCCTATCGCCATGACCGCGCTCGCGGCCGTGGCCGGCATGTTGCCCCTGGCGCTGGCGATTGGAACGGGCTCGCAGATGCTGCAACCGCTCGCCATCGCCGTGATCGGGGGCATTTTGATTTCCATGGTGCTTTCTCTGATTATCACGCCAGCCGTGAATTTTTACTTGACACGCGCGCGGGCGTGAAAGTGCGGTGTATCATTATGTCTATGCAGCATTCCCAATGGCTTCGCGGGATTGCCACGGGCATAATGTCTGACATCAGGGGACGAACGCAACCATCGTGACTCCACGCATTTTGGCGATTGATTTCGGCACCAAGCGCATGGGCTTGGCGGTGTCCGACGCGCTCGGGATGACGGCGCAGGGTCTGCCCACGCTTGAACGAACGCGCATCGCCGACGATTTGGCGCGGCTGCTTGCGCTCGTCGAGGAATATTCGGTGCAGTTGGTGCTGGTGGGAAACCCCATCGGTCACAGTGGCGCCGAAACTGCCATGTCGCAGCTTGTTGCGGAGTTCGTGGAAAAACTTCGTCGGCGTTTGCCTTGCCCGGTGGAATTGCGCGACGAGCGCCTGACCAGTGCCGAGGCGAATCGAACCCTGCGCGATGCGGGGTTGAGCATTGCGAAACGGCAGCGCGCAGTGGATCGTATGGCGGCGGTCCTGCTTCTTCAAAGCTATCTGGATTACCTGGAAAACGAGCGTAGCCGGGAGAGTGGAACGGAGGGATGAAACGCAAACTCGCAGCGATGATCGTGGCGCTGTGCCTGGCGGGCGCGGCTTGGGGAGCGTGGGACCTCTACCGGCCGTACCGTGGTTTCGCGGAACCGGTGATGCTGGAAATTCCTCCCGGCACGGGCGCCTCCGCCGTCGCCGACCTTCTGGTGGCCCACGGCGTGCTCGCTCGTAGGTGGCCTTTCCTCGCTCGATACTGGATTGGACGCACTCGCCGCCGGCTGAAGGCGGGCGAATACCTCTTCGACCGACCCTTGCGCCCCATTGATGTTTACCGGAAATTGATCGCGGGAGATGTGTATCTCTACTCGGTGGTGATTCCCGAGGGCTCAGACCGCTTCGATATCGCCCGCATTCTCGCGGAGCGCATGGCCATTGACCCCAACGCCTTCCTGCAACGCACGGAGCAATCCTCGCTCGTCCAAGACTTGGACTCTAAGGCTCCGACGCTGGAGGGTTACCTCTTCCCGGATACCTATCGATTCCCCCGGCGGGTAACGGCGGACACGGTGATTGCCACCATGATCTTGCGCTTTCGGCACGTGATGCAAACGAGGTTTCATGACGAGACCGTCCCGGGCTCGGGGAACCTGCACTCCGTGGTTACCTTGGCCTCGCTGGTGGAGAAGGAGACTCCCGACCCCGCGGAGCGGACGGTGGTGGCCGGGGTCTTCACGCGCCGGCTCGTAAAAGGCATGCTGCTCGAGTGCGATCCCACAGTAATCTACGCGGCGCGTCTGGCCCGCCGTCGCATTGGGGTCATCCGCGTGAGCGACTTGAACTTCGATTCGCCTTTTAATACCTATCGCCACGCGGGTTTGCCACCCGGGCCGATTGGCAATCCGGGAGAAAGCTCGCTTCGTGCCGCCTTCCACCCGGCGAGCGGCGACACCCTCTATTTCGTGAGCAATAATCATGGAGGTCACGTGTTTTCCCGGACCCTTGCCGAACACCAGCACAACGTGGCACGGTATAGAAGGGAGGCAGGAGCAAAGAGGAAGGAGTCAGGAGGCAGAAGGCAGGAGGCAGAAGGCAGGAGTACGGGGCAGAAGCCTTGAATCAGGAGTCAGGAGCCAGAAGGCAGGAGGCAAAAGGCACGAACTCGCCATTCCGGCAATCCCCCAAGAGCCTCCCAGCGTGGTGAGAAATCCGGGCTAGGCACGATGCTGTTCACTTAGATCTCGTAGCGGGATAGGGAATCTCATTGCGCGCGAAGCCCGCCTTGGAGTGCGGTAGCAGCAGCTACGGCCTTTCGGCTTCGGTTACTATGACATAGGCACAAAAGAAGGCGGTAGCTGCTGCTACCGCACTCCAAGGCGCTTCGCGTAGGTTCAATTGATGACATATCATAAGTGAATAGTATTGAGGCTAGGCGGCATACGGTAAATCGGACCGGGAAATAAAGGCTATCACTCTGTATCAGGGATGCGACTTGCGATATTCTGGCTCCCGACTTCTGGCTCCTGACTCCTGAACTAAAAAATGTCTCCCCAGACCAGCAAGAAGCAGATCGTTCTTGATTTTTTCCAGGCACGTGGCAAGCGACCCCTCGAGGTGGGCGATCTTAACGCAGCTCGCAACGAACTTCGCCGCCGCCTCGGCCCCGGCGACAGAACTTCGCTCGGATACATTGCCTCGATCCTGCGCGAGGCTGGGTACGAGGTCCGCTATGAGGACCGGTACTCCGACCCCATTATGCCGGGGCCCTATGCGAACCGGCTGAAAGGCGTGTTGGAATTTCACGACCTGGCCAGTGCCGAACAGTCCTTGCTGCGACTCGACGCGATCTATCGCGAATATTCAGGCGCTGCGGATCGCCTTGGCACGACGATAGTCCGGGCGCTGGTGAAAAAGGGCAAGCTGCGCGCCCGGAGTCTCGCCGCCAACCCGCGCGTTCACGCCCGGAAACGCCAGGAAAAGCAGGAAATCGCGCGCTGGTTCCAGGTGTGGCTGGAAACGCCGGACTTGTTCGCGAGTTGGCTCGAGCTGCGAAAATCCTCGAAGGAATTCCGCCAACAATTCGGAGACGGGGATGCGGAGGAAGAATAAAGCTCACCAGAAGAAGAATCCACGATGAGACTTGCATCACTACGAGCAAGTGTAGCGCGGACCTGTTTTGTAGGTCCGCGGCTTTTCGTGCCTGCAATTGCTTACTCGTTGCGTTCGCTGTTGCCTGCGCACGGCATCACGCGTAGATTGATCCACCCCACGGTTCAAAAAACCGTCGCTCTCGTGCGTTCGTATCGCTCGTATGTCGCTGAAAATGGTAGGCCTGGAGGGATTCGAACCCCCGACCCACGGTTTAGGAAACCGTTGCTCTATCCGTCTGAGCTACAGGCCCATGCCTTTAACTTAGGGACAGGTTAGCGTTTCTTCTTTGCCGATTCCTTTCCTCGTCTGCCCCCGCAGTAAGCCAGTTTACCACAGCGTCCCAATCGAATCGAATGGAAGGGCCGAGGCGCAAGTATGGCATCAGATTGGCGTGGTCCCCCCCGAGGGCATGCCATACGATGAGGCACCTCGCGGGCGCGTAGGCCCGTGGGCCGGGGCGAGTCTTGCGAGACTCCGGAAGGGGTTCTTTTCGTCGGAGGGCTTCCTCGCCGTTTCTACGCGGCAGTGGCCGCCACCCCTGCCCGTTCAACTAAAAACGCCAGCGCCTTTCTGACTACGAGATCGGCCTGCACTATTGTCAAGTCGTGTCCAGCGCCGGGAATGATCTCCGCCTTGACCTGAGGAGCAACACGTTTCAGTCGCCTGACGGCTGCCTGGGCAGAGTAGATCTTCTCATTCTCCCCCACCAGGAATAAGCAAGGCACGCTGAAGCCTTGCCATCCCTTGTCATCGATGACGTTTGGCCAAGGCGGGCGGGGCAGAGCGAAGAGACGGTCGTACATTTCCAGGTCTGCTATGACCTGCTCGACCTCCGCCCGAGGGGCGTCGCCGCTTCTTATCGCGTCCCGAAACAACCAGCCGAGTGTTCTGCGGACTCGTCCGCCAAACCCCGGTACTGGTATGGAAAGGAGCAGTATTTGGACGATAAAGGGAAATGATGTTCGGAGCACGGTACACGCCGGGGCCAACAGCACCACGTTCCGGACCCGGCCGGGGAAACGGAGCGCATATTGACCGGCGAGCCAGCCTCCATACGAGATGCCCATCAGACTGACTGGTCCTTCCGGAACCAGCACCGTGAAGACCTCGTCCAGCCAATTGACATAATCTTCCGGTTTCGAGATGTCTCGACGATTCACGCTGAACCCGACGTCACCCAGGGTGTCCAGAGCGTAGGTACGGTAGTGGGCCGATAGAGCCGCGATATTGTGAATCCACATCAGCGAGCCACTCCGCGCGCCGGGCAGCAGAACCAGGGAAGGATCGGTGATGCGCCCACTAGCGCGAACGAAAGTCTGCCCAGAAGCAGTTTCAATAATCCTGGTCTCGGACGGGAGTGGCCACGCCTTGGCCCGATCCAGACAGAAAGCCTCATACTCGGCTTTGGCTCGTTCGGACCGAAACGGGTAGAAGGATTGTCGCATACGGCTACCTCCCTGGTTGCACAAGAGAGAACGTCAGGTGCGATGATCTTAGGCCAGGCTGCCCGCCAAGTCAACGCAGAGACGATTTGATGGGACCTTGGGTTGATGGGTTGGCGACGGTCTGCATATTTATGGGATCGCGGTGGATGGCCCGAAAACGTGAGCCGCCGGATTCTCTTATTGCAATCGGGCGTACTCGGCCTTTGCCTGTCTGAGGATGGGTATGTTTGGGTCGGCGTCGCTCCACAAAGCAAAGAAGTCCTGGTAAGCGGAACGAGCCTTGGCAAGGGCCTCCGGGGGAGGAGCGCGTCTTGCGCCGCCTCTGGCCGTGTTTGCCCCCGACCGCCCGCCAGGCTTCGATTCACCCGCGATATCGACGCCGGCTTGGAGGGCATAAGCCCGGCCCAGGCCGAGGTGGGCCAATGCGCCGATGGGAAAGCTGCCGGCCAAGCCGGGGTGGTCAATTATCTTCTGAAACTCCCCCGCTGCCTCGCTCCCTCGCCCCCAGGCCAGATACGCCGCGCCCCGCGCATCCACAGGGCACAAGGTCACATTCAGCGCCCAATAGAGAGTCGGGAGCTCCAATTCGTAGGGCCTTACCGGCTCCAGCAGCTCGATCGACGCCGCGGCGCCTCGCGGGGCAAAGGGCGACAGATGGGAGCCGGGCGCCACGCCATGCTCGAGGGCGATCCAGGCCCGAATGGTCGGCAACCAGTAAGCATTCAGTAAAGTGTCCTGGGGCGCCTGCTGATGCAGGTCGGAGGCAAGTCCGCTAGCCATTGAACTGTCCCCGGCCCGTGCCAGAGCCAGCGCCGCCAGAGTCCTCACCATCCGCCCGGGGGCCATGGCGAGCGCCGCCCGAGCTTCTTGACGGGCCTGCTGGCGATTGCCGAAGGCTGCCTCGCGCAAGGCTCCCGCGGCCCGAAAGGTGGCCGCCGCCTCTCCGCGGCCGTCGCGCAAAGCCGAATCCATCGTCCGCCGGGTCAGCTCGCGCGCCCTCGCCAGACGCCCGTGGTAGGCTTCCGTATCCGCTTGCTGGGCCAGCAGGTGGTCCTCCCCCGGTTGGCCGGCGGCGGCGGCGACGCGGCGCTCCATCTCCGCCCGGTCGCCACGCAGGAACGCGAGCCGATAGAGAAACACCTGCATGGCCGGACTGGTCAGACCGCGAGCCTCCGCTTGCGAAAGGACCTGCTGCGCTTCTTCCACATGGTTCAGGATGAGGTCCGTATTGGCCAGATTGGCGAAAGTGCTGACGCTGGGGAGTTGGAGGCGCATCGCCTCGCGGCTTTCCTCCAACGCTTTCTCGGGTCGTCCCAGAAGCTGATAAAAATTCGCCAGCCAGATGTGAGGCATAAGGTCGCGCGGGTAGGTCTGCTTCCACAGTTCGCTGACCTGCGCAGCTTTATCTATTTCCCCGGTAACCCGGCTGTAATAACAGGACTCGATGTAAAGCCTCTCCCGCTCACTGACCCGCCCGCGCAGTTCGAAGGCTCTGCTGATGGGTTCGGCGGCCCGGGTGGCCTGATTCAAGTTGGCATACAAGTTGCCCAGGTAAGCAAAAGCCAGCGCGAAATTGGAATCGAGTTCCGTGGCCCGCTGCACGAACGGAACGGCGGCCGCATCGCCCTCGGTGGAGAGCTTGATTCGGGCCAGGCTATAAGCCTGCAACGCTTCGAGCGAGGCCGTGGTCGCCTGGTCCACGGGAGCGTCGTATTTCTGGATACTGGCCAGCGATTCACCGAGCCTGGCCCGCATCTTCGTGGCCGCCTCGCCGAGCGCCCCCAGGACATGCTCGCGGCTGTCAGCCTCCGCCAACTCACTTCCCAGCGAATCCCCGCTCTGGCAGTTCACCACGTCGATGGTGACCAGGTAATGGCTGCCCAAGCTGGCAATCGAGTTCAGCAACATCGCCTTGCTCCCGGTCCGCAGGCAGACCTCGCGAGCCATGGCCTCCGTCAGCCGGGTGTCTCGGGGCCGTCCCATGAAGCCGAGGGTCTGGCTCACCTTCTCTTCCGAGAGTGGGTTCAGGAATGGTGACTGCTCCAGTTCCACGCGTAGCGCCTGCTTCAAGGTGTCGTCAAAGACCGCTTCCCCAGTGGTGTTGGTGAAGTCCGCGATAACAATGCTGTCCTGCGAGGTGAGCGGGTTTGACGGGATATGACGCATATAGAAATACGCGCCCACCACCGCCGCGCCCACGAGCGCTAATGCTGCGAGTGAACCCCCCCAACTCCTTGGAATGCGCGCCCGGCGGGAGCGATCCGTCCGGCCGTAGCCGCGGACACCCGCGACCAACCGCGATTTCCCCGAAGCCGCGTCACGCTGCAAGCGTTTCAGGTCGGCACGCAAGTCGGCGGCCGATTGGTAGCGCAGGGCACGGTCCTTCTCCAGCGCCTTGCCGATAAGGTGTTCCAACTCCGGAGGCAGTAGGGGAGGATGGTCCTGCTGCGCCCCCGGCGGTTGGGTGAGCAGGGCGGCGAAGACCACCGCAGTGGTGGGCCCTCCGAATGCCTGCTGACCGGTCGCCATCTCGTAAAGCACCGCGCCGAGGCTGAACAGGTCAGTCCGCGTGTCGAGTTCCTCGCCACGCGCTTGTTCGGGGGACATGTAGGCGACCGTCCCCACGGCCATGCCTGGGGTCGTGAGATCTTCCCCATCAAAGGAGGCGGCGGTGGGCGCGAGCGTGGCACGGGCATCCAGTTCGTGAGAGTCCGAACCCACCCCAGCCGCGGCCACCGCCGAGAGGGCTGGGCGACGGGCCAATTTCGCCAGGCCAAAATCCAGAACCTTCACCTGGCCGCGCGGGTTGATAAAGATATTCGCCGGGTTGATGTCGCGGTGGATAATCCCCTTCGCGTGCGCGGCATCGAGGGCATCGGCAATCTGCACGGCGAGATCGAGAAGCTGGTCGAGCTTGAGCGGCCCGGATTCGAGCCGTTGCTTGAGAGTGCGCCCTTCGAGCAGCTCCATCACGATGAACGGTTGCCCTTCGTATTCGCCGACATCGTGGACCACGCAGATGTTGGGATGACTCAGCGCGGAGGCCGCGCGCGCCTCGCGCTTGAAGCGTTCGACCGCTTGGGGATCGTGCTCGGGCGCCTTTTCGGCCATCCCGGGGGGGTGCCGGAGGGCCAGAGAAGTGAGAAACTTCATGGCGACCAAGCGGCCGAGGCGGGTGTCCTCAGCTTTGTACACCACCCCCATGCCACCGCTCCCCAGCTTCTCCAGCAAACGGAAATGCCCGATCGTTTGGCCGGTTAGCGGAGCCGCCCCGCTGGCCGCGTTCGTTGCTTCCGCTCGCTCCTGAGCCAGCGCTCTGGCCGCCACCTCCAGGGCCGACGCCTCCAGGAAACCATCCCCTTGGTCCTCTTGCGCCAGCAAGGACTCCACTTCCCGCTGAAGGTCCTGATCACCGGCGCAAGCCTTCTTCAGGAAAGCGCTCCTCTGCACCGGTTCACGCTCCAGAGCGGCGTGATACAACCGGTCGATTTCCCGCCAACGCTCAGACCCCAACCGGTTTCTCCTTGCTCAGCTCACGCCGCAGCCAGCTCTTGGCAAACTTCCAGTCCCGCATGACCGTCTCGGGGGAAATCTTCAGCACTTCGGCCGCCTCCTCCACGCTCAAGCCGCCAAAGAAGCGGAGCTCCACCACCTCACTCTTGCGCTGGTCCAGTGCCGCCAGCGCTTTCAGGGCATCATCCAAGCCCACCAGATCCGCGCCCGGCGCATCGGCAATCACCAGCGCCTCCTCCAACTCCAGCGGCCGCTCCTGGCCACCCCGCTTAACGGCCTGCCGGGAACGGGCCCAATCTACCAGGATGCGCCGCATCACCTGGGCGCTGACGGCGAAGAAATGGGCACGGCTTTGCCAACTGGGCTTGGCGGAGTCGACCAGCCGGAGGTAAGCCTCGTTCAGCAAGGCGGTGGTTTGAAGCGTGTGGCCGGACCGCTCGCGCCCCATGTAGTGGTGCGCCAGCCGGTGTAACTCCTGATAAACCAGAGGAATGAGGCGGTCGAGCGCGCTCTGCTCGCCTTCCGTCCAAGCCTGCAACAGGCGCGTGATTTCGTGTGCTGACGGCTCCATCCTACACCGCCCGCGAGGGAGGAATCACAGGCAAGTTATCACATCTGGCCGGGGTTTTCCACCCGTTTCCTGCGTGCGTGTGCATGACATAAAGGTGGAGGGCTTACGGATTTTCGGGAGGTAAGCGGCAGAGTTTTGTAGTGCGGGCGTCTCGCCCCGCTGTGACACGGGCATCCTGCCCGTGCGTCGTCATGGCCAGGGATGGCCATGCCACAAGCCCTGACCGCGGGCGTCCCGCCCGCGGTCACGGGAGCGTCCCGCTCCCGCCCGAGTGTTGCCGCTGAGGAACGCAAAAGGCGCGCTACCGGCTTAAAGTTGGGTTGACGGTCCAAAAGAATTTTTTTGCCGCCATGACAGTTTGCGGGTGCCATTTCCGCTTAATAGGGTGAGGGCAAGAGAGTGTTTGCCCCGGAAACCGAGAAAATAGAGGAGATACAACATGAACAGCATCCGAATTTCGACACTACTGAGGTTCTTGGGGCTGGTGCTGTTGGCGGTCTGCTTCCACACGGGACACGCCAATGCACAGGTGTTCCAAGGAGAATTCAAGCTGCCCTTCGAGGCTCGCTGGGGCCAGGCCACCTTGCCGCCGGGCGACTACTCGTTCACGCTGAACAATGTGAACGCGATTTGCACGCTGCAGCTCTACCGTGGGAATAGAGTCGTGGCTTTGATTCTGGCCCAAGTCCTAACCGCCAAAGACTCGGCTCGCGCGGAATTGACCTTCGAGCGGGGTACCGTGCGCAGTCTCAGCCTCCCCTCGATTGGGGTGGTCCTTGAGTACGCTCCCTATCACCCCAAACACCTCACCGCCCCCGAGGAGCGGGCAATTGCCCAGATCGTGCCCGTCGCCACGACCGGCAAATCCAACGCTGCACTTTGACGGGGAAAATCGAGGGCCAGAGCCGCAACCGCCCTGGCCCTTTCCGTTTGTTAATGGCCCCTTGGGCGCGGCGGGAACACCGCGGAAACCAGGGTGACCCTTCAAGCCGGAGGCTCTTGTGAAACGCATACTCTTACTTACTGTACTGATCGGAATGATATCGCCGGTGGCATTTTGCCAGAACATGTTCCGGGGCAATCTCGCCCGGACCGGCGTTTACGCAACCGATGGGCCCCACCAATTTAACGGCGTCAAGTGGGCCTTCAAAACGGAGGGTTGGGTTATTTCCTCTCCTGCCCTGGCGGGAGGCCTCGTGTACTTCGGGAGCGACGACAAGAATCTTTATGCCGTCGACGCCATGACCGGGGAGGAAAAGTGGAAATTCTCCACCGGCGGCCCGGTTCGTTCCTCTCCCGCCGTGGTAGCCGGAACCGTATACTTCGGCAGCTACGATGGGAGCTTCTATGCCGTCGACGCGGCCTCCGGCAGACTGAAGTGGAAGTTCGAAACCGCGGGAGAGAAGCAGTTTGAAGCCAAAGGCCTGCACGGTTATTTGCCGCGCGCCCAGACCGTGCCGGATCCTTGGGATTTCTTCTTGTCTTCGCCTGCCGTCATTGAGGGCCTGGTCTATTTCGGCAGCGGCGACGGCAACCTTTATGCGCTCGACACTGAAACCGGGCACCTGAAATGGAAGTTCGCGACCCAGGGGGTGGTCCACTCTTCGCCCGCGGTCGCGGGCGGTTTGGTTTACTTCGGAAGTTGGGACAGCTATTTCTATGCGCTCGATGCCGCGACGGGACAAAAGAAATGGGAATTCAAGACGGGTGAAGACAAGACGAATTTCAACCAGGTGGGGATCCAATCCTCACCGTCAGTGGACGGCGGAGTGGTGTATTTCGGATGCCGCGATGCTCACCTCTACGCGCTGGACGCCCGGACTGGCCAGGAGAAGTGGAATTTCGACGCCCATGGGACATGGATCAACACCTCTCCCGCAATTTACCAAGGGGGAGCCTACGTTGGCTTGTCCATTCCCGCCTACTTCGGCGCCGTGGACATCAAGACCGGCCAGATCCGATTCCACTTGGACGCGCGCATGATGGTCTTCTCGTCGGCGGCCCTGGCCGGCGGAATGGCCTACTTTGGATCCTTCAACGGCAAACTGTACGCCGTGGACCTCAAGACGGGCCAGTTCGCCTGGGAGTTCCAGACCCAGGCCGGCAAAAAGGACGCGCTGGGGGTGGTCGGCCCGGACGGCCGGCCTGACTTCAAGTCGGTTTTCCGCTCCAAGTTTTATGACGACATGTATCGCGCCGTCGATAAGCTGTTCTCCCTCGGTTCGATTGTTTCCTCGCCGACCGTGGAGGGGGGCGTCATTTATGTCGGCAGCACCGACGGCAACCTCTACGCGCTGGAATAGGGTCTGTCCCCCCCGGAATGTTCCGTTTCCAGAAAAGGAGAAAGAGATGAAGAAGAAAAGCTCGATTCTACTAGCTTTAATGACGATATTGTTTCTGACGTTCACGAACGCCCGCGCCGAGGATGCGGCCGCTCACAAAACGCTCAAGGTGAAATTGAATTATAGCGGGGCGGGAACTGTGGACCAGAAATACAAGATCTATGTACTTCTGTTCGACGCCAATCCTTATACCGCGACGAGTCTCGTGGACTCGACTTCCGCCGCCACACCTCCTGCCCCTGCGGCGGGCGTTAGTCACATTCTGCGACGCCAAAGCGCCACGGGCAAGGATGGGACCATTGCCTTTCACGACCTCAGCGTTTCACCCGTTTATGCCTTGGCTTTCTTGGATAAGAGCGGGAGTTATGACGGGGTTTCCGATCCCGCCCCCGGCTCGCCGGCGGGTGCCTACGGAAAAGCCCCGGGCGAACCGCAGCCCATCAAACTCGAGGAAGGAAAGACCGTGGAAATCGTCCTGGCATTCGACGATTCCACCAAGACTCCCTAGCGTCCGGAGTTGCAAGTTCGTTTGAGAATTCAGCCCTCGTAGCGGGCGCCATATTGTAGCCTGCGGCGAGAGAAGGTGTAAGAAAATCCCTAAGAACCTTCTTACCACGGATTCCCATGAGCCTGTGGCTCGCCACTGTGCAAGAAAATGTGCGTTTGGCACATCCATTCTCATAGCAGAGACACAGTGCGGCGGAGCCGCACCCCATGCCGTGCGATGGCCGTCCCGGCCATGCTCGCGCACGGGCGGGACGCCCGTGGCACGACAACTGCGGGTTGCTGGTCGTGGTGTCTTAGGGAACATTTCAGCCCCGATTCGCGTTAGGCCCGTTAGACGGCGAGGTTGAAAGGAGCACGAACATGTGGGGATGGAATTCAGTCGAGACGCTTTGGCAGGATCTTCGCTACGGCCTGCGAACGTTGTGGAAGAATCCCGGCTTTACAGCCGCGGCGATTATTACCCTGGCGCTGGGCATTGGCGCCAACACGGCACTCTTCTCGGTGGTGAACGGCGTGCTGCTCAATCCGCTTCCTTACTGGCAGCCCGACCGGTTGTTCGCGCTCTACACGCGCACGGCTGACAATGCGAAGTTTTCCATTTCTTACCCCAACTTCCAGGATTGGGCGCGCGACAACCGCTCGTTTTCCGACATGGCTGCTTATCGGGCGGACGACTTCAACTTGACCGGGATGGGCGTGGCCGAACGCGTGTCGGCGGAGATGATCTCCGCGAGCTTTTTCCCGCTGCTCGGCGTAAGACCGGTGATTGGCCGGACGTTCCTTTCTGAAGAAGACCAAATGGGCGCGGCGCCGGTAGTCCTGATTAGTGGTGGCTTGTGGAATCGCAAGTTCGGCGGTGCGCCGGATGCGGTAGGCAAGTCCCTCACCCTCAACGGCGTGGCGTACACCATCGTGGGCGTGATCCCGGCGGATTTTCAATATGGTGGCAACAACTTCGGCCGGAACAAGGATGTTTATGTTCCGATCGGCCAGTGGAATGAACCCATCTTTCGCGACCGCCGAGCCTGTATGGGTATGGACGCGATCGGGAGGCTCAAGCCCGGCGTCACGTTCGAGCAAGCGAAGACCGACCTGGAGACGCTCGGGCGGCATCTGGCGGAAGAATACCCCGAAGCCAACAAAGGAATTGGCGTCACGCTGGTTCCGCTCAAACAGGACCTGGTCGGCGACATCCAGCCGCTTCTGCTGATGCTGCTGGCGGCGGTGGGTTTTGTCCTCCTCATCGCCTGCGTCAACGTGGCGAATCTCCTGCTGGCGCGCTCGACGGCTCGTACCCAGGAGTTCGCCATTCGTTGCGCGCTGGGCGCCAGCCGGGGACGCATGGTTCGGCAGCTCCTCACGGAAAGCATCGTGCTCGGCTTGGCCGGAGGCAGCCTGGGTTTGGTTATTGCCTCATGGGGTGTGCGAACGGCGCTCAAAATGCTGCCTGAAGCCTTGCCACGCGTCGAGGAAGTCCATCTTGACGCGCGCGTGCTGCTCTTTATGCTCGGCGCTTCCTTATTTGCAGGGGTTCTGTTCGGCTTGGCGCCGGCGCTCAAGAATTCACAAGGCGATCTTCAAGAAACGCTCAAGGAAGGCGGGCGCGGGGCGAGCGGCGCCCGGCATCGCGCCCAGCGGGTTTTTGTGGTCGTGGAAATGGCGCTGGCCCTCGTCCTTCTGGCCGGCGCCGGACTGATGATCCGCAGCCTCAGCAAACTCTGGGGCGTCAATCCCGGCTTCGATCCCCACCATGTGCTGAACTTCGCCATGACGCTGCCCTCCACCCTCAAATCCCCGGAAGCCCTCCGTGCCCATTGGCGCCTGATTCATGACACCCTCAATGCCACTCCTGGCATCGAGGCTTCCGCCCTTACGGCCTCGGCGATGCCCATGGAAGGCGATGCCGAGCTACCGTTCTGGCTGGAAGGTCAGCCCAAACCTCTGACCACCGGCGAGATGAAGGCGTCCCTCTTCTACCTCGTGCAACCGGACTATTTGCAAGTCATGAAGATTCCGCTCAAGCGCGGCCGATTTCTTTCGCCCCAAGACACCCCGCATTCGCCGTTGGTCATGGTCATTGATGATCGCTTTGCCCAGATCTATTTCGGCGGGCAGAATCCCATTGGCAAGCGCGTCAACTTCGCCATCATGAATACCACACTCGAAATCGTCGGCGTGGTCGGACACGTGAAACAATGGGGCCTCGATCGGGACTCGACCGCGTCCGTCCAGGCGCAATGTTATTTCCCGCTGGAGCAGATGCCCGATCAGGTTGCGACGCTGGTGAGCCGAGGCATTGGGGTTGTGGTTCGGACAATTGGTCCCCCGCTGGCGCAGGTCGGCGAGATTCGGCGGACCTTATCCCAACTCAATAGCGAGCAGGTGGTGTACGACACGCGCACCATGGATGAAGTTATTTCTGACTCTCTCGCGGCGCGGCGCTTCACCATGGCTCTCCTGGGAGTTTTCGCCGCCCTCGCTCTCGTGATGTCCTGCGTCGGAGTCTACGGGGTCATTTCCTATGTTGCCGGCCAGCGGACCCACGAGATCGGCATCCGCATGGCGCTCGGGGCGGAGCGGGGGGATGTGCTGCGGCTGGTTCTTGGGGAGGGGGTGAAGATGGCGCTCGCGGGTGTTGCCATCGGCCTGGTCGCCGCCTTTGGATTGACACGCTTCATGGCAAATATGCTCTTCGGGGTCAGCAGCCATGATCCGCTGAGCTTCGCGAGCGTTGCGGGCTTGTTGATCTTGGTCGCGCTGGCAGCATGCTACATCCCCGCCCGGCGGGCGATGAAGGTCAATCCCATCGTGGCCTTGAGATATGAATGATGACCTTCGATCCCAAGCATTGTCGCTCTCCCCGCCCGGCTGGGATGGCCGCCAATAGGGGAACTAGGTGGTATATGTAAACGCCAAAAGAAATGTGTCCTCATTCGATTTGACCGCAATCATAGGGAGGCAAATTATGTCCCGAGATGAAGTGACCGCTTTGATTGACCTTAAGGAGTCCGCAGTTCTTCCAATCCCTGCGCGGCCGACCCGCCGGAGATCAATCTATCGCTGCTTATGGCAGGTTCTTGCTTGTTTCTTGATCCTGGTGCTTCCTGCTGCTGGTCAGGATGCCGTTTCTCAAATCAAAGCTGAGGCCAACCGCTTGCAGCAATCCTTGAAGGACAAGCCGGTGTCAATCGCGTGGTTCCCCAACGCGAATTCCGTGATCGATGGCGATCTCAAATCAGTGAAGGAGGCAGCCGACGCCGGCCGGCTCTATCCAAGTCTTCTGCAGTTGGAGGGAGTAGCCGAGACGCTGCAAGGGGGCCGGACGGCGGAAGAAAAGAAAGCTGAGACGGCGAAAAGCGGCTTTCCCGGATTCGAGACCGAGTGGAAGCGAGTGAGCCTGGATGTCGAGGCCCTCGGCCAAAAGGCACGGGGAAGAAATTGGGCGGATGCGCCGGCGGCCATCCGGGCGCTTTCCGAAACCGCGCAGGCCAAGGCCGTGCCGTTATTGGAATCAGGCCGGGGATTCGCCACCGCGCAGGGGCCGGAAGAAGGCCTTGCCTACTTGGGCCAGGCGCAGGGTGAAGCCCAATTCGCCGAGTTCTGCGCCTCTCTAAACCTTGCACGGAAGGGGGCGCCCAACGCGTTGCGCTCCATGTTGCCGGAGCTCGAAAATCTTCAGGATAAAACCAACGCGGCCTTTCAGCCGCCGCGCTCCATCGAACTCCAATCCACCTTCATTACTCTGAATTCTGCTCTCAAACTGGGAGAGGAGCTCGACGCGGAGAGGCTCTATGCCGGGGCCCTGTTTCAATATCTCGTGGCGGTGTGGCAGTATGGTTTGCTCGACGCCGTCACGCCTGATCCCGCCCGGCAATCGGAGTTGGCCAGGGCCATGGTGCGAGTGCGGCAGCAGCTCGATGCCTCCGCGTACGACGACTCCATCGCCCAGATCGTCCTCGAGCGCGCCGAATCAGATGTCCGGCATGCCGATGGTTCCGCACCCAGCCAGGACGATTGGAAAAGCGCGAGCGTCATCGTTGATCAGGTGCTGCCCGCCTATTTCGCCGCTAAGCGGCCGCCCGCCGCGCTACCGCGAGCCTCCGGGAAGGCGATCGATCTCACGCTGGTGCGTTGGCCCTACACTTGAGAAATTTCCGACCCAGCAAGTTTGCTGGTCCAAGGAGTTGCCGCGAAGTTCCCCGGTCAAGTCACCTTTGTCAGTGAAAACTTTGGCGCTTCCAAGCTGGCCGACCAGTACGGGGTGAAAGGCTTTCCGGCCGTTTTTGTGGACGACGTGCTGGTTGCCTGCCCCAGGGACTTCGGTTACTTCGGAGAAGTCGAGGGAACAGGCCGCTATGCTCCCTGGCGCAATGCCGATAATCAAACAAAATTCACGACCGACCTGACCCGCATGGTCGGTCTAATCTTGGCCGGAAAGAAAGAGGTGGTAAGACAGGAACAGGCGGAGACCGCCAGCCGCGCAAAAGAATTAGCCTTCCTTCCCAAATTCAACCTGACGGATCTATCCGGACGCACCCTGACGGCGGAGCAGCTTTCCGGACGCGTGGTGCTGGTGGAGTTCTGGGCTACGTGGTGCCCACCCTGCCGTTCCACCCTGGCGTGGCTGGGCGAGCTCCAACACAAGTACGGCAGCAAACTCGCCATTGTGGCCTTGGCGGTGGAATCGCCGGAAGACAAGATACGCTCCACCGCAGGTTCCCTCGACGCAAGTTTGCACTGGGCCATCACCGATCCTGCGACGGCACGGGCTTTCGGTGATATTACCGCCGTTCCCACCATGTTCCTGTTTGATCGCTTCGGAAAAACGGCACGGGTGTTCTACGGCGCACCACCCAACCTGCACGAGGAGGCGGGGAGCACGCTGGATTCTCTAACGAGATAGCTGGAAACAAATCATCCCGGGATTGGACCGCCGGTACGGGCAACGGGGCCGAAAGTCCTCACCGTGAGAGCGGCGACGCAGCGCAGGTGGGCGGGCGAGCCTTCACGATGCGTTGCCGAGGCTGATCACGCCGATAGCCAGGAACAGGATGGCGATCCCGGTCAGGCAATAGCCCAGAGCGGTGCGGCTGGCGCCCTTCCATTCGCCGCCCAGGAATCCCCACACGAGGCCGGCGATGATATCCACGGACATATACACGGGCCAGCCGATGATTCCGCCCAGCGTGCCCAGCGCGTCGGCGCCCATGCCGTAAACCACCACGCCGCTGTACCAGAGGAATCCCATCAAGGTAGCGCCCAGGGTGTAAAGCGGGCCCACGGCTTTTTCCCGGAAGACCCGCCAGGTGTGGTTCTTGTTCAAGAGGTAGATGCAATAAGCTGCGTTGGGAACGAAGCCGCAACTCACACCGAGGGCCCAGATGCCGTTGGCCGACATGGCCGTCGACGCTCCCGCTTGCAGCGAGAGCTGACGCATTTCCTCGCCGAAAACAAAAGCAAAGTTGAGCATCGAGGAAAAGACGCCGGAAAAAATGCAGATGATGAGTCCCAGGCCGAAGCCCGAGTACTGCGAGGCCGCCGCGCCGGAAGCCTGCTCGCTTTCGCGGCGTTTCCCCGCCAGCGACAGGAAGACAAGCCCGACGATCATGACCAGCGTTCCCGCGATCAGCGTCACGCCGTGCCGGGTGCCCAGTTGGTCGGGATGGAGAATCGCCAGCGGCAGGAGTGAACCGAAGGAGGAGGTGATGCCGAGGATCACCGCGAAACCCAGCGCCAGCCCCACGCGCGCGATTCCCTGGCCGAACAAAACGCTCCCAATGCCCCAGGCGAATCCGAAGAGGGCAATTTTGGCCAGCACCCCGCCGGAGGCTTGCTGAAGCACGCCGCCCAGATGCGGAACCGTGGCCAGCGCGATGATCCAGGGTAGAATCAGCAATCCCGAGACCGAATAGACCAGCCAGATGTTCTCCCAACGCCAGGCGGAGAGCCGCTTCATGGGGGCCGCGAAACTGCCGTTCAGCATACCTCCCACAAAAACCAGGAAGAGGCCCCAGCCAATTTGATGACCCATAATTCCTCCCGTGGAATTCCGGTGCCGGCGGTTCGCGATCCCCGCGCGGGGAACCGCTTACGCACTCGGGAGCAGCCGGCGACGCCCCCCCGGGAAGGATCTCTCCCTCCGGGCGGGTTGCGAAGCAGGATGATCGCCGGGGCGCTCGCGCGGTCAGGACCCTGATTCGAAGGACTTGACGGCGTCCTGGACGCTATCGTAGACGTCAAATACCGTAACCAGTTTGGTAATATGAAGCTGCTCGTTAAAGCGCTTGGTGAGGTTGGCCAGCTTCAGGTTGGCGCCCTGGTTCTGCGCCGAAGTGAATCCCGCCACCAGCGTGCCTAAGCCGGCGCTATCGATGTAGTTTACTTCGGCGAGGTCGAGAACCAGGCGCGTTTTGCCCTGGCTCAGCAATTCCTTGAGCTTGGTGCGGAGTTGGTTGCTCTCCTCACCCAGGGTTACACGGCCGGCCAGTTGCACGACCGTAACTCCGTTAACTTCCTTCTCCACAATGTTTAATGCCATACTCTGCCTCCTGTTGTTGTGTTCCGGGCGGTCAATGTCGTCCCGCATCGGTTCCCGGGGCCTTGCGGGGCAGCCCTCGAATCACGAAACCCGGTAAATTCCTGTAGACGGCGCCGGGAGCCGCAAGAGGTTGCTCTCCACGATCTGCCGCGGATTTGGGGCCCGTCACTCCCCCAAGGGGGAAGGCGCATTCTACAAGGCTCTTGCGTCAATGTAAATGACGCGATGCAGACGCGATACCTCGCTACTTTGCGGCGGAAGAACTTTGCCAGTTGAGAGCCATATGTTCGCTGTCAACTTCCACGGTGAGTGTGGGAACGAAGCCTCCCGGCGGCGGCATCTGGATCGCTTTGGTCAGGTCCGTCGCCCCATCCTTGGCGAGGACGCGGATAGAAACCTCTGACACGCCGGCTGGCACCGTAATGGTATGCGTGAAAGTTCCTTGATAGGACCCTTTGATTCCCAGGAATCCTCCCTTTTTCTTTTTCCCCTTTAAAGTCTCTTCAAAAAGGGGGGTCCCGCCGGTGGAAAAGACAAACGTCGCCTCCTTCAGGCCGTAGTTGCAGAGGACCTGGATGATTCGCGGAATTTTGGCGAGTCGGGCGGCCTCGGCCTTGGCAATGTCTTCCGGGCTGGGCGTAGGAGGCGAAGGCTGGGGAGCAGGCGTAACGGTGGCGGGTTCAGGTTGGGCCGGAGGTGTCGCCGGCTCTGGTGTAGGCGGTTGTGGCGTGGTCGCCTGCTTCGGCTTATGAACGACGGGCTTCTTTGCAGCCTGGGGAGCAGCGCTCACCGGTGGCGTCGGCTGCTCCGGCGTGGCGGCAGGAGGCAGAGTTGGAGACTCAGCGGGAGTCGGAGTTGGAGGCGGAGCCGCCGGCGGCGTTTGTACCGTGACCTGCGCAGGCGGAGCAGGCGCAGTTCTTGACTGGTAAAACTTCCAGTAACCCCACATTGCCGCGGCCAACACGACAACCGCCACCCCGACGAACATGACGGGGATGAGTTTGGACTTGGGCGCAGGCAATTCAGCGCCGGGAATTTCCGCCGGCTCAACCACGAGCGGGGCGTCGGGTAGAAGCGGCGGTGCGAGCGTAGCCGGTTCTGGTCCGGCCGCAGGAGGCCCTGAGGAAAGGACCGTGGCCTGCATCGGAAGAGGTCCTGCCACGAGGGAAGAATCAGGTGGAGCGGGAGGCGCCGGCACCGCGCGTGGCGATGATGGCGCCCGTGACGATGGGGCGGAAAGGTCCGGCAGCGGCTGGGTGAGCGTTCTTTCCACCAAGGGAGAATAAGGCGGAACCGGAGGCACGGGAGCGCTGCGTGGCGATGCTGGCGCCCGTGACGATGCGGCGGATAGGTCCGGCACCGGCAGGGCACGCGTTCTTTCCATCCAGGGAGCCTGAGGCGGAGTCTGAGGCGCGGGTCCGCCGCGTGGCGATGGCGGCGCCTGCGAGGGTACGGCGGAAAAGTCCGGCACCGGCAGGGTAAGCGTTCCTTCCATCGAGGGAGATTTAGGCGGAGGCGGAGCCGGAGCCACGGGAACGGCGCGTGGCGATGGCGGCGCCTGCGGGGGTACGGCGGAAAAGTCCGGCACCGGCACGGGAGGCGTGGGCTCGATCAGCGTCGGCTCATTGGAGAGAGAAGGCAAGGGCGCCGCGGGTCGCGAGGGCGGGACCGAGGGTGTCGTCGCGGCAAGGTCGGGTATCGGCATCAGCAGGGTTGGTCCCTTGCGGGGCCGTGCATCCGGCGCCGGCGTGACGGGTTTGGGCGCCTGCGCAGCCCCTTGCCGAGGTGGCGCCGAGGGCCGGGTGGGTGGCGCCGGCTTTGGGGACGCGGGTTTCGTAAAACTCGGAATCGGCGCGGCGGGCGTCCGGTCCAGCCGCGGAGCCGCCGCCGGAACAGATGGGGCGGCGGGGGGAGGGGCTGGAGCCACTGCCTGCGAGCGGAGCGGACGGCCGTGCTGAAGGTCGTCCAGGTCACCCAGCAATTCCCGAGCTGAGGCGTAGCGCAGGTTGCAGTCTTTCGCCAGGCACTTCTTAACCAGATAATCATGCGCCGGCGTCACCTGAGGATTGAGGGTGCTTGGCGCCGGCGGTTCTTCGTAAACAATCTTGAACATCACGGCGGCGGTATTGCCGGAGAAGGGTTTCCTCCCCGAGAGCATCGTGAAAATCATAATGCCCAATGAGAAGATGTCGGTGCGGCCGTCAACTTGGCCTCCCCGCACCTGTTCCGGTGACATATAGGAAGGCGTTCCCATTACCCCGATGGTGCGCGCCATGCCTTCGCGCGCCAGTATCTTGGCGATCCCAAAATCCGTGATTTTGGCGCGCCCATCCCGGGTCACCAGGATGTTCGCGGGCTTCAAGTCGCGGTGGATGACCTGATTTCGATGCGCGTAATCAAGCCCCTCGGCAATTTGCCGCACTAAATTGAGGGCTTGTTCGGTGGTCAGCGGTTGGCCCGAGTCGAGAATTTTCTCCAGGGTCACACCCGGCACCAATTCCATCACGATGCAACTGGTCTGGTTTTCCTGGTCATCGAAGGCGTCGTGAATGGCGACGATGGACGGGTGCGCCAATCGGCCGGCCGCCCGGACTTCGCGCATGAACATTTGCTGCGGGCTGCTGGTTCCTTCCTCAGAAGAAGCGTTGAGGGAGAGAACCTTCAGGGCAACCTCGCGGCCAATGGTGGGGTCGGACGCTTTGTAGACGATTCCCATGGCGCCCCGGCCCAACTCGGAAATGATGTTGTACCGTCCGATCTTCATCATGGTTCTTCTTTAAGGTGAAGTTGTGGCCTTATGGCGGGCACGCAAGTTCGTTATCGTCGAGCAGCTTCGCCATCCTCCATGAGGAAAGATAGCACCACTCCCCCCCCGGCGCATCCCCGGCAGTCGGCCCTTGAATCTGGTTCTTCAGCAACGCCAAACATACCATAACTTAAGTCTCGCGTGTAGGGGAGGCCTGCCGCGATGGCCCAGAGGGACGGTTTGAATTTCCCACCCTTGCCCCCTTGGGGGATTGGCGCAGAGCGACTCATCAATGCAGCGCCAAAACTAAGAATTCTTCATCCCTCTCCCCTTTGGGGGAGAGGGCAGTAAAACCAAATTAACGCCGGTGCTCAGATCACAACTCCGCAGGTTTCATCCCGCGTGGCCGAACCAAACGAGGCCCACGGTTAATGATAGTGGACCTCTTCGAACTCCCCGCTGGACAGCCGCTACTACTTGCCGAGCTCCCTTTTCAGCTCCGCCAAATCCTTTTCGAGCCGCTGCTGGCGGCCGTGAATCACCCAGGCATAGAACGTCAAGATGCCCCAAAGGACTCCGTAGGCGAGAACTAGATAAACGTTGCACATGCTATGCCTCCAGGGAAGCCCCATTGACGATGGCCGATTGCCCGGATTCTAGGACTCAAGGTTCGCCCCCCGTAGTCGCCGCAGATGCGCCACCTCGCGCCCGAGCGCTGCCAGCCGCATATACTGCCGCAACAGGTAAGCAAACAAACACAGGAATGCGCCCCAAGTTACCAGTAACGCCACCCACATGCGGGGATCGAGCCCGGAACCCTCGCCGCCGGCAATCACCGGCTGGGGATGTTGCGTCCGCCACCAGCGAATCGCCATGTAATCAATGGGCACATCGACGAAGCCGATAATGCCGACCACCGCCGCCAGGACTGCCGCACGGCCAGGGTTGATGACGTAGCTCCGCAGCATCAAATAAGCGACGAACAGAAGCCACAAAACAAAAGTGAGCGTCAGGCGCGCGTCCCAGGTCCACCAAATGCCCCAGACCGGTTTTGCCCACAGCGGACCCGTCACCAGCACGCAGGTGCAGAACACAAAACCCACTTCCGCCGCGCCGTGGGCGAAATCATCCGCGGCATCCCGGCGCGTCGACAGATACGCAACGCTGCCGAGAAAAATCAGGAAATAAGCCAGCAAAGCCGTCCACGCCGACGCCACGTGGATATAAAAGATGCGCTGCACTTCGCCCATGGTGGCTTCCTGCGGCGCGTAGAAGAATATCATGTAGGTGGCCACCATCAGCCACACGTAAGTGAGGATGAGATGCAATCTTGGAGGGAGAAGTTTATCCATGACTTAGTTCTTTGTCCGTTGTCCGTCGTCCGTGGTCCGTTGCTGGAAAGACCGAAAATCGAAAATCGCGGCGAGTTTCGAATCTCGAGTTTCGACTTTCGTCATTTGTTGACTGACGGCCACGGACAACGGACTACGGACTATTCCTCAAGAACATACTCGAACAACAAATACGACAAAACCACAAAAATGACACTAAATCCCGCTGCCAGTTTGATCCAGCCCGCATAATCGCTGAACGGGTCACCCTTGAGCGCTCCGGTAGTTCCCTCTACCCCGGCAATGAAGATCGGGACGGCCACCGGGAACTGGAGCACGGGAAGCATCACCTCGCGCATGCGAGTGTTGGCGGCGACGGCACCGAAGGTCGTGCCCACCGCTACGTAGCCCAACGTGCAGAGGAAGGCGGTAAGTGCAAACCAGCCCAGCGCCGGGATGAAAGAAAAGTTATACCAGAGGCTCGTCGCGAACACCACAATGACCTCGGCAATTCCCATGAAAAACAGGTTGGCGAGCATTTTGCCCAGATAAATGGCGCCCGGATCGATCGGGGCCAGTCGCATGCCCTCCAGTCCCGCGTTCTCGCGCTCCGCCGCAAAGGACCGATTGAATCCCAACACCCCGGCAAAGGCAAACGCCACCCACAACAACCCGGGCAGCAGGCGCAGCGTCTCCTCCCGCGCCGGCTCGAAGGCAAAGTTGAACAGGAACACCACCAAGAGGCCGAAGATGCACATGGAGGCAAGCGTCTCACGGTGCCGCCACTCGACGCGCAGGTCCTTTACGAAAATGGCGGAGATGACTTGCAGTGTTCGCATGGTAGCACTAAGGAGTCAGGAGCCAGAATAAAACGGAACTCATAGACATTGAATAGTATAGACAGCACTAAGTTCAAGAATTCTTCTTCTCTCCCCAAAGGGAGCAGGGGCAGTAAACTCAAAACAACACGTCCCTTTTCAAAATGCACGGGTGGCGCATACATTGCTTTTCACGTATGCGCCCCGTCCACTGAGACAACCTCACAGCATCTGCGCCAACCCGCAATTGCAACTTTGGTTGAGCGCATACATGAAAAGCAATGTATGCGCCACCCGCGTTTTGTTCTGACTCCTCTTCTTTCTGCTGACTCCTGTCTCCCGACTTCTAGAGCGTTTTCGATTTAAGTGCTTACATATCCACAAGAGGCGAAGTAGTTTGTGCATTCGCTTGGGGAGACGGTATTGAGCAATTTCCCGATTTCC
>Ga0209039_10000320_pt1 | contig 46382 bp, 47 predicted proteins | sample BogFormECP12_OM1_FD_188238 | JGI IMG/M metagenome (GOLD analysis project Ga0209039, IMG submission 188238) | Bog forest soil microbial communities from Calvert Island, British Columbia, Canada - ECP12_OM1 (SPAdes) (version 2) | ecosystem: Environmental > Aquatic > Freshwater > Wetlands > Bog ...
CACGAAGGCAGCACCAGCGGATCGAAATTGACGTCACGGCAGTTGCCTGGCGCTTCGCTCTCGATGTGATGGATCGTCAAGGTGCCGACATCGATATGCTGGCGATTGCTCGGCCAGGGGATTGTCGCGTCGTCGGTCGGGTCGCCGGCCTCACCGCTCGTGACGACCAGACGCCACAGGACCGGTGCCCGTCCGATGCGAGCGATCACCGCGTCGAACAGGGAGTTCTTGTCCTGCGCCGCGGATTGAGCGGGCGGCTCCGGTTCGAACGGGTCGACCGCCGCCATCGACCACCGGACGGGCGTGGAGGCGCCGGCAGCGTTGACAAATCGGAAGGCGTTGAGGGCGTTGTGGCTGGCATTGGCGAAGCCGGACGAGAACGCGCTGGCTTTGACGATTTCCAACGCCCGAGCAGTTTCCGGATGTTTTGTAACAAAGTCCCTCATTTTCGCCGGGTCCGGTTTTCCGGTTGCGGGGTCCGGCCGCGAGGCGAGCAATTGCTGATAGAAACTCTCCGGGTCTTTGACGACGAACACCGGGATGTCGATCATGGCCATCCTCCACTCCTCGCCATCGGGCGGGCGGAAGCTCAGCCCCATCGCGCGCACCGCCGCCGGGCCGTCGGACACGTCGGGCTGGCCGCCGGCAAGAGAGAAACGGCCGATGACGGGCACCTTTCCGGGCTGGAAAACCACCGCCTTTGAAAGACGCACCCCATCCCCGTTGCTGTCGAAGTAACCGGCGATACACACGCCCTTGGCATGGTTGCGCCGGAAACCAGGCCAGACCCCGTTGACCTCTTCGAAGGCATCGATCATCCGCGCCTGCGTCAGGCGCGACGGAGAGAGCCAGCCCGCGACAAACGCAAAGCATGCCACCACCGCCAAGATTGCGACGCCGATCATCGTCAGCCTGATCGGGGCGCCGTTTTCGGTCAGCGCGGAGAGCCGATAGGGTGTCGCCGCGTTTGGATCGTTTGGCACCTCGTGCTCCTTTGGTACCGATAAAGCGAGGTCAACGCGTTGATGATTGCATCCTGCCGATCCGCGCGATAGCTCCCTTCACCGACGCAGCGTCGAGTGCATCGCGGTGACCGGCTCGGCGGCCAATTTAACGCCGGTGTTGCTGGCGATGGCCTCGGCGCCGGCGATGCGTCCCGGTCGCTTGCGCGGCCGCGTGCTAAGGCGCAAGAGCGGCCCGAGCCGCAGAGCCTCTCGACCATCAGGTAACGCCCGCTCACGCACTTTGACAGCCGCGCCCGCTGGCGCAGAAACTAGACCATGCCCGAGAAGCCACCCACCCGACGACCGCGCGGCGGCACAGTTAAAGACCTCGTGAACCAGCCGCCGGCGGAGACCCCTTTGCCACCCGCAGCGCCGGCAAGCGGCGGGGTTGCTGCTGCCGGTGTCCAGCGGCAAGCAGCAAAAGATCGAAGCGCCAATACGCCGACCACGAACACGCAAACCACCAGCCCCCGGTTAACTGCGGTCCGACCCGGCGGCCAGTACCTCGAGCCGCCGCCATTCACCCTGATCGAGCGGTAGGCAGAACCCGCCCGGCCCGCCTCTCGAGGCAGCCCGTTCTCTACGTGAATAATACGGTGTATCGCGTGTCGGCCGTCAAATCCGCTAGCAAAAGAGGCGTCGGCTGGGCGGGCGCCCACAATTCTCCAATCCGACATGGCTTTTCCCGCAGAAAATCGGTTGCCTTTGTCGCGCCCTGAGGTCGCCCTTTGTTCGGATGGGGCAACGCGCCAATCTTCTATCTGATTGATATTACAATACACGCCGCGCCGTTTTTGCGATGTCTGCTTATGCTACAAAAATCGACGGTTCGTTACTTCTGGCCGACTATGAGGCGGTGGCTACGGCTGATCTGACAAAGGCGTCCTGCTCGCCGAACTTGGGCCGGCCATTCCTTTCGCGGCGCAGCCTGCTAGACGCTTTATGGCTTCGACGTCGCGGATGATGATCGAGCCCTTGCTGAGATCGATCAATCCTTGCCGGTGCCAAATCTGAAGGTGCTTGTTGGCGCTTTCGCGACTGCCGCCCGCCATGTTGCCGAGCTCGCGCTGGCAAACATGAATCTCGACCGAGGGGCCACGGACGCCATGAAGGCCGACGCTCTCGGCGAGGTGCACCAGCGCTTTGGCCACCCGCGACTCGAGATGCCGAAACATGACGTCCTCGACCTGTTGGGTAGTCAGCCACAGGCGGCGGCACAGGATTTTAAGGAGGATCATACAAACTTCCGCCCGGTTCTCGAGCACTGGGAGAAGATCCCGGCGGTTCACCACCAAGAGTTCGCAATCTGTCATTGCGGTCGCGTCCGCGCTTCGCTCGTCGCCATCGAGCACGGCGATTTCGCCAAAGATCTCGCCAGCGTTGAAGATCGTAAAAACGATCTCCTTACCGCTGTCGGAAAGCGAACTGATCTTGACGCTGCCCCGTAGAACCCCCATCAAGCTTTGGCCCGGCGATCCTTTGGCGAAGATCTCGCGCCCGGCTCGATAGCGCTCGACCCGGGCATATCTTATCAGGGCGTCTACCTCATTGGCGCTCAATTTGCCGAACAGGAAATGGCGCTCGAATATCTTGCGCTTTTCGTCATGGCTTGCTGGCTTTGCACCATCTTCTTTCTTATATTCTGCCGTAGCCCCGACGAGTTCGCGCACTCTCTCCAAGCCGGCGAGATAATTAAGGCCAGCATTATTAAGCTTGACCGTCACCCGCTCAAGCGGCAAGCGCTCGATCTCGTCATCTTGACCATCCTGGTCCTCGGACAGAGCGCCAATTACCTTTTGCGACAACTTCCGCAATCTGGTCTGCAACTGCTGCCAGTTCGGCTGGTCCTCGGACAGAGCGTCAATTACCTCTTGCGACGGCCGGGCATACCCAAATGCCACGCCATTGATGTAAGGCGAGAGCGAACTGCCAATGCCAAGCTCATCGAGGCGTGTTTCGATCTCGGTGATCGGCAATACCTCGATTTCGGAAGCAGAGTAATTTTCGGCCTCGGCGCTTTCCTCGTCTAGAGACGCTAGGATTCGCTCTACGGGAGTAGCATTCTTCGGGATCATTTGAGATCTCCAGGGCGTGGCACTTTGCTCGTTTGAAGAGTGAGGGTCTTGGGTTCCGGCTCTTGTTGGTACTTTTGGCAGTGTCGGCGAAGTCGCTTTTTAATATTTTCGACTTCGTGCACAGGCCGCTTTAGCTGGACGCTGAGCTCGATCGATTTCGTGATCCCAACATTAAGTATCAGATTGGCGATGCCTGCAGCATCGACATCGTGTGAACGCAGATAGTTCAAAAGATGATCGACCTGCGATCTATAAATCGCCGTGTCTTCAGGATTTTCTCGGTAGTCGCTTGTCTGAACTACGGTTTCATCAACGGGATTGAGGTTTTTGTTCTCGTATGAGACAGCCGCATGACTCACTTCGCTTGAAACAACCTGCCAAAGATTTTGAAAGAGTGATCGATTAGGGTCCCAACACCGCTGTCGAGACATCGCTTTCTCAATAGCGGTCTGAACAAAATCGGTCGCGTGCATTTCACACGCTCGGTGCCACCGCGAGCGGCGGAGCCGCCCCACTGTGGCTAGAAGCAGCCGCGGATAAACATCTTTCCAGTCTACACGTCTGAAATCCGGCCAATCGTCCATCCCGTTGCGCCTCCAAGCGCCGCAGGCATCCCTCCTGGAGGTCAGGGATAGCCTTTGCAGGTTAATGCCGCTGACCGCGACTAATTTTGTCATCAGCTTAAAAAAATTTCGCGGCGAAGCGTGTCCGAAAGTGCCGCTTCTCGTCGGCATTACCCAAGGCAACAGGGCTCTCGATTGTTAGCCCGGAAACGAGGTGAGCAGGATGAGTGAAGGCCTAGTGTACGCAGTAATCACACGGTGGCAGACCAAAGCGGAAGGCGAACGGCGCCTAACTGGTTCTGTGCTGCCGTCGACCGTCGCCGGCGGCGTCAAAAGAGGGGGCACCATGCCGAGAACCAACCCATGGAGCCGGAGCGTGCCGAGGGTCGAGCTCGACCAGCGCTCGCGCGAGGCGCGCCTCCGGCTTGAGCGGAAAGAACGGCTGTTCGTACTGCGCGCTGCAGTGACGCATTCGCGGGTCCGGCGGTTCCTTTGTCTTCTTAGCGTCGGCGTATACGGCGGCGCGCCGCAAGCCAGTCGAATTAGGAGGCCGCTGAGCAACTGGCGGCCTTCCCGCATGCCGACAATTCTTTCGCGACCAGATACTGCGCCGGCATCTGCGCATGGCGCATGGGCTCGAACCGGCGGCGCGATACGCCGCCGGTTCAACGTGGTTGGCGGGGGCGTCCTGCCCCGACGCCCCGACCTGGAAAATGGTTCACGAGGCACTCAGCACGCGATCACATACCCCACTCAATCACGGAGATTGGCCATGAACGCCTCTTTGTCGGCAGTGTCATTCATCGCGCGATACATACCGGTCTCGACCGCACCGGGAAGGATCGCATTGACCCGAACGCCCCGTGGTCCAAACTCGGCGGCGAGCGCCTGCGTCGGGCCGATCAAACCGGATTTACTCGCCGCATAGGCGGCCACCTCCGGAAATCCAAAGCTGTAACCGACGAAGGTCGAGATGAACATCACCGACCCGCCGCCATGCTTCAGCATCTCGGCGATCTGGTGCATGGCATCCAGGAACGAGCCGGTCAGATTGATGGCGATGGCCTCGTTCCATCCGGCCTGGGACACATCCATGCTGGGGCCCGCCTCACCGAGTGTGCCGGCATTGTTGAACGCGATGTCGAGTCAGCCGAATTTCGCGACGGCGAGTGCCACCAATGCCTTGCATACGCTTCGGAGCGCACGTCCCCCGCCAATACGACAGCATTCCCGCCGTCGGCCTCGATTTCGGCGACCAGGCTTGCAAGCTCGGATTCACGCCGAGCGCCGACGACCAACTTCGCCCCCTCCGCGGCAAAGAGTTTCGCTGTCGCCCGGCCGATGCCGGCGCTGGCACCCGCAACGAGGGCTACTTTATTCTGCAGACGTCCCATGGTGGCACTCCTGCCGGCGTGAAGGGGCGCCGCGGGCCCCCCTCGATTAAATCGTACACGCTTGGCGATCTAGATTGTTGCACCTGCCGCGCAAGACTGCAAAAATTTGTCGACGAGTCGCGGCGACATTCCCGAGGTACGACGATGACCGATCCAACCACCCAGCCGATCAAGATCGACGGATATCACGCGCATGTCTATTACGATGCCGAGACCCGCCCCCGCGCCGAACGGTTGCGGGAAACGATCGCCGCCACCTTAGGCGTCGAGGTCCGGGAGTTGTCCGACGAGCCGAGGGGCCCGCACCCGGTGCCGCAGTTCCGGTTTACGTTCACGACGGCGCAGTTCGAGAACGTCGTTCCATGGCTGATGCTGAACCGAGAGGGTCTCGACGTTCTCGTCCACCCGCTGAGCGACAACTCCTACGACGACCACTCCCGCTATGCGGTCTGGCTCGGTTCGCCGGTCGCGCTGAAGCTCAACACGATGCGCCGCACCTACCGCGCCGAGCAATATACCACGCCACGCTGAACGGGGCGGTCGACGTCAGAAAGCCTCAAAACGGAGGGGCCAAGGCAACTTTCGTCGCCTCGGCCCTGGACGCTGAGCTTCGCCCAGCGGCGCTTCGAAGCCGGCGCAAGCCGAGCGGCCGCCTTGGCAGCGACGCGAAGACCACGCTCAGGATTTGTACAGATTCTTCTCGGCCCACAGAGAATGATGCAGATCGGCGACGCACTTATCGAAGGCGGAGCTACCCGGGTCAATACCCACAGCGGCACAGGCCAGACTGTCCTTTCCCCAAGCACTCTGGGTGGCATTGACGCTCTGGGTGCCGCTAACGGCGAGCAGTGCGGCAAAGGAGCATATTAGGACGATACGTGACATTGCTGTCTCCTATTCAAAGGGGTGTGTCAGGTTTGGTGTGTTTGCCTCAACGGGCGGGGACGATCGCCCCATAACCGCCGGCATTTGTTGGCGACTGTTCTGCGCTGACCACACAGACTGCGAAAGCCGACGTGCCGGGCATCAGTCCCTCATCGGAGCATGCGCGGCGGTCAGTCTGAACCACTTGCGCTTGATCCCATTCCGCCAGGCTCCGATCGAGGCTCCTGATGCATGTGTCATAGCGGCGATCCGATGGATCAAGCCCCAAGACGACAGCACAGGCATGACGCTCCTGCGCTATTCTCGATGAGGTCTCCGCCGCGAAAGTTTGTGACGAGGCAAACAGGGTGATAACTGCCGCAGCGCTGGCGAGTTTGGCCGACCGCGCTGCCCAACGACTGATGCAGGCGAGTCGACCCCGTACCTGCTTTTGGGCGATGATGGAGGAGGTTTGTGGAAGCATGTGATGATCTCCTTTCTTGGCCGTAATCGCTCCCGTCATCCGGGAATGCGGCATACGTAGTCCGGGCAGATTTAAAGAAAAAGGCTATCGAAACTTACGATTCGTTAGTTAAAACAGAACGATTGAGTTATAGGGCATCAACCGCCAAAGCTCGAGCAATGAGGGGAGCACGATGTCGCCGGCCTGGAAGAGGGCGGCATGACGCTTGATCAATTGCGGATCTTTATCGCAGTTGCTGAACGCGAGCACGTCACGCGCACCGCTGAAGCCCTCGGACTTGCCCCTCCCTCGGTATCGGCAGCGGTAGCGTCACTCGAGCGAGAGTTCGGGACGAAACTGTTCCATCGGGTAGGACGCGGTATCGTCGTGACCGAAGGAGGTAGGTTGCTGCTCGACGAAGCACGCGCTCTGGTCAACCGCGCCGAGGCTGTGAAGCTTGCGATGCGCGAGTTCACGGGGCTCGGTCGCGGGCGTCTCGAAATCAAGGCCAGCCAGACAATAGCGAGCCACTTTTTGCCACCGAGACTAGTCGACTTTCACCAGGCGTATCCCGGCGTCGCTTTGGCGGTTTCCGTCGGTAACTCGGCCGAGGTTGTCGGCGCCATAATCGAGGGCAACGTCGAACTCGGCTTTGTCGAAGGCCCCGAGGAGGAATTCAGGGATCCCCGGCTCGCAATCGAATTGATCGCCATGGATGAGCTCGTCATGGTCGCAAGCGCCAACCACCCTTGGACGATCAGCGAGCGCCTTACGGTCGAGGATTTGACCGTGGGCAAATGGGTCTTACGAGAGGATGGCTCCGGGACAAGGGCAGCCTTCATCAAGGCTCTGGACGCGCTCGGCGTCCCTTACGGCAAACTCAATATCGCCATCGAGCTGCCGTCGAATGAGGCGGTTCTTGCCGCGATCCTCGCAGGTGCCGGCGCCGCCATTCTGTCTGCACGCGTGTGCGCCGACGCAATCAAGGCCGGTATCTTGAAACGCCTGCCCGTCTTTATTGCACCGCGGGCATTTTACGCCGTCCAGCATGGTGACCGCTATCGCTCTCGTGCCGTTTCGGCATTGCTGGAGATCCTCCGCGCCCATTCCGGATTGTAACTTTTACGCGCCGCTGATACGTCTCTCGCGGGCGGTTCAGGTGCGGGAGGGTGCTGTGCACATGCGGCGGCAATGCTTTCGTGGAATTAGGCCGGCGTGACCTCAAGGTCTCGCGTCGTGCCGTGCTGACCGGCGCTTTTGGGGTGCTTACCGAGGGCAAAGACTCGTCCGCGGCCGCTGCGCCGCATGTGTGCATCGAGTACCATGGCGGATTTATCTATTGGCCATCGGGTAAGGCCCGAGCAGCGGTCGGAGCCGGCGGTGTACACCCGAACAAGAAGGAGGGCGATAGGGCTACTCCAGCTGGTACGTTTTCGCTTTCGTTCGGGATGTATCGCCGGGACCGCATTACCCTTCCCAATACCGATCTCCCCATGACGCCGCTGCGGGAGGCGCATGCTTGGGTCGACGATCCTAATGACCCAAAGTATAATCAACTGGTCGAACTACCCTATCCCTCACATACTGAAAAGCTCTGGAGGACTGACGGGATTTACGACTTGTTGGTGGTAGTCGGCTACAACATGAACCCGACGCAGCCAGGTGCCGGCAGCGCTATTTTCCTGCACATCGCTCGGCCCGACTTCTCACCCACGGATGGCTGTGTCGCAGTCAGCCGGAGCGTTCTTCTCGAATTGATCAATGTGTTGGGTACGGATAGCACGCTGACTATTCGAGAATGATCTGTGAGGTCGCGGCGCGGACCTCTGTCGCGGTAACAGCAAAATTGCCATATCCCCATTCTACGCTGCGAAAGGCTGCGCACTCCGGGGTGTGGGCTCCGGTCGAAAGGAAACGAGCATGCCTCTATAGTTTCCTTGCAAAAACAGCGAAGGGCAGGAGGTGAGTGGACGGGTCGAGGCGGGACCGCAGGAGCATCCGGTGGTGCAGCTGATAGGTCTCGCGCGGCAGGACTTATCCCAGTTGTCCTCCTGCGCATATACCTCCGCTTCCGGTCAGGCGAAGCTTGCCCGGAGCATAGTTGGCCGTCCATGATTGAGAAGCCGGATTTGCTAGGTAGGAAGCATAGGAAATGCTCACCGGATTGCATCCAACACTATAGAAATGTGTTGACAAACTGTTAAGACCAGAAATCCCAGGTGTAAGTGAAACAGTATAGTTTCGAGCGTCCGAGATGAGTTCAGCAACGTCTGGGGACGCAAATATGATCGATGGATAGGAAGCACTCAGCGACGAATAATAATCATTCCACATCGATATGTATGTAGAAGGGGAATACCAGTTATCTGGTTCATTGCCGATCTGAAAAATTACATTTCCGATCCCAAAGGCATTTATAATATATCCGGCTTGAGTCACCGCCTCGGAAGGGTTATTGCTTCCTAAATCTAAACCGTAAATGAGCGACCAACCACTGCCGAGGGCCGAATTAAAGCCTGCTAAATCATTAGCGATCCGTTGAGTAAGGGCCGGTGTCGGATTTCCTTGGTGGCCAGTATCCTGGGACGTCCCGCCAGCGCGCAGAACCCCATTAGAGCCGAGAAGCTTCACCAAATTTTGAAGAGATGTATTCGATCCTGTATAAATCGTATCTGCAATAATGGCTTGAGTTTCTAAACTCAAGCCAACAAAATTCGACGGTATTGTCGAGCTCGTATCCTCGAGAATGGCCGTCACATTTACCGGTGTGCTACCAAAATTATCCGAGAAAGCATATAGTCGCGAGGTTAAGATCAAAAACACTGTTAATATAAGAAAAAACTTCCTCACAGAAGTCTCCAGTATGTCGTTGGTACCAACTAAGGGTGACCGAATCGAAGACGAAATATCTGTACCGACAATCCCCGGCTTCCGGGTGCTTGTGGGACCAGGATCGCCGCGTCGGGCGGCTTGGGCAGCGGTAAATCGCATAACGCGTGCGCAGCCTGCGGTGGAACTAGCCGGCTGACTGAGCCGAGGCGCTGAATCACGCTGCTTTGGCTGCCCTGCCTGCATTCAAGGCTCAGTTTTGCATCACATCTGACCCTGCGCCTCACGCCGGCAGTGGCGGTGCTCGCAGCCGGGCAATCAGCGACGGGATTTCCGCGAATATCTGCCGCCACCGCAACCTCGGCAATTTGGAACGTCACGTAGCGGCCGCGGCTGACGACTTTCGCGTCGATCTTGATTAGCTTCTCGGCAGGCTGGTCAGCGGCCACCGCTCCACCGCCTTGGGCCTCCCCACCGTGGCTAATACGTTTCGCGCGGCAGGTCGAGGAGCGGGAATGCGCTGTGAACGTGCGGTGGGGTGACCGGCCGCGCCGGGCAGATATAGGATTTGTCGAGGGCCGCAAATCCGGTGACGCCGAGGAGAGCGAGGCAGATCGTGATCTCGTGTTCGAGGATCTCGAGCAGGCGCACGATGCCGGAATCGCCGGCCGCCGCGAGGCCGTAGACATAGAGCCGGCCGACCGCGACCGCATCGGCACCCAGGATCATCGCCTTGACGACATCGGTGCCGCGGCTGATGCCGCCGTCGACGATGATGCGCGCCTTCCCGCCGACCGCCTCGACGATCTCAGGCAAGACATCGATCGACCCCAGCCCTTGATCGAGCTGGCGCCCGCCATGGTTCGACACATAGACGCAGTCTACCCCGAGCTCGACGGCGCGCTTGGCGTCCTCGACGGTGGCAATGCCTTTCAGGATCAGCGGAATGGCGAATTTCGCCTTGCAGCGCTCGACATCGCGCCAGCTGTGCCGCGCCTGAAAGACGCGGGCGTCGTTGCGAACGACGACACCGCGGCGCTGATAGCGCTTGGCGATGTCGCGCTCGCGCCGGCTGTAACGGTCGGTGTCGACGGTGATGCAAAAGGCGTCATAGCCGGCATCGATGGCACTCCGGAACTGGTCGTCGACCCAGTCGGCATCGCCGAGCACATAGAGCTGGAAGATCTTGAAGCCGTCGCCGGACGCCGCGGCCGTCGCCTCGAGGCCGGGATGGGAGACACAGCTCAGGATCATGCCGTTGCCGAATTCGGTCGCCGCCTTGGCGACCGTGGCGCCGCCGCCCGGCTCGAAGCTCTCTAGCGAGCCGACGGGCGCCAGCAGGACCGGGATCCGCAGCTTGCGACCGAAGAGGCTGGTGCTGCAGTCGATCTCCGAGACGTCGCACAGCACCCGCGGCCGGAAGCCGAGCGAATCGAGCGCCAGGCGGTTGCGCGCGACCGTGGTCTCGGTCTCCGAGGCGCCGATCAGGTAATCCCAGGCATTGCGGTTGAGGTTGGTGCGCGCTGCCTTGATGAATTCGTGCAGGTTTTGAAAACGGTCTTGCAGCGTCTCCGACATGGTTCTCTCTCTCCGCGCTAATTTGACGACGATCACAAGGTATCGCTACGATGGGGTTCTTCGCCTAGACACGCGACAATCCCCCCGAAGAGGAGACGCACGATGCCCCGCATTCTTAGTCCCAGCACGCACTCGCAGGAAACCCTCGCCATTGCCCATGACCTGCTCCCGACGGGTTGGGAATTGGCCACCGCCCCGCATGGCAGGCCGGAGTTCTTCGACCTACTGAAGGACACCGAATATTACATCGGTGGCGGTCAGTTCAAACACGGGCCAGAATTCTATCAGGCCGCACCGAAGCTCAGGATCGTCCAGACCTTGAGCGCCGGATACAACACCTACGACCTCGAAGCCGCACGGGCGGCCGGGGTGCCGATCTGCAACAATGGCGGCGCCAATGCGACGGCCGTAGCCGAGCATGCGATGCTGCTGATGTTGGCGGTCTGCCGCAAGCTGATCTGGCAGCATGAGGGTGTGGTCTCCGGCCGCTGGCGCGGCAATGATTTCAACTCCTACAAGCTCTATGAGCTTGAAGACAAAACCTTGGGCATCATCGGGCTCGGCAATATCGGCAAGAAGGTCGCACGCCGTGCCAAGGCCTTCGACATGCATATCAAGTATTACGACATCAACCGAATGACCGGCGACCAGGAGGATGCGCTGGGCGTGCGGTTTGCACTGTTCCCCGAGCTGTTGAAGACCTCGGACATTATCACCTTGCACGTGCCGCTCGACAGATCGACACGCAATCTGATCGGCGAGCGCGAGCTCGCGATGATGAAGCCGACGGCGATCCTGATCAACACCTGCCGCGGTCCGGTGGTCGACGAGAAGGCGCTACATGCGGCGCTGCGCGACGAGAAGATCCTGGGCGCCGGGCTCGACGTCATGGTCGAAGAGCCGCCAAAGCCGGACCACGAGCTGTTCACCCTGAAGAATGCGATCTTCAGCCCGCATGGCGCCGGTCCGACCTGGGACAATCATTGGAAGCGCTGGCGCAACGCCTTCGACAATTTCGAACGCGTGGCGCGCGGCCAGAAGCCGTTCTGGATCGTCCCCGAATTGCGCGACTGAGAGTACCGCTTCCAAGAAAATTCGCGTGCGACCGCCCGCCTGCCCCTTACCCTCCCGCTCCTCTCGGCGAAGCGCAGCTTCGCCTGTCGGCATGGCGCGAGCTTTGCTCGCGCCCGAGGAATGGCGCATCTGCCATGCGCCAGGGGCCCCGCCCTCTCCCCGCACGCGGGGAGAGGGCGGGGGTGAGGGGCCATTCGCGTTCAGTTGCTGACTGCGTTTTCCTTCCGCGCTGTCCATCGATAAGGAGAACATCATGCCCGTCCGCATCCTGATGGCCTCGCAGCTCTCTGAGGCGGTGATGGATGTCGCGCGCGAGATATTGCCTCCCGGCTACGAGCTCGTCGTCGCCGAATTCGATAGCGCCGAATTCGCGGCGGCGCTGAAGAACGCCGAATATTACATCGGGAGCCCGCGCTTCCAGTTGGGTCCCGAATTCTATCGGGCTGCACCCCGCCTCAAGCTGGTCCAGCTGTTCAGCGCCGGCTACGACCGCCTCGACATCGAAGCGGCGCGACAGGCTCGGGTGCCGATCTGCAACAATGGCGGCTCGAACTCGGTCGCGGTCGCCGAGCATGCGCTGCTGTTGATGCTCGCGGTCTCGCGGCGACTGGTCTGGCAGCATGAGAATGTCGTCGCCGGGCGCTGGCGCGGCAACGATTTCTCGTCGATCACCCTCTACGAGCTCGAGGACAAGATGCTCGGCATCGTCGGGCTCGGCAACATCGGCAAGAAGGTGGCGCACCTTGCCCAGGCGTTCCGCATGCGTGTCCAGTACTACGACGTCGCCCGGCTCAGCGGCGATGCCGAGGACGCGCTCGGCGTGCGCTTTGCGCTGTTTCCCGAGCTGTTGCGGACCTCGGACATCGTCAGCCTGCACGTGCCGCTCGATGCCTCGACACACAACCTGATCGGGGCGCGCGAGCTTGGGCTGATGAAACCGTCGGCGATCCTGATCAATACCTGTCGCGGTCCGGTGGTCGATGAGGACGCGCTCTATGATGCGCTGAGTTCCGACCGCATCCGCGGGGCCGGGCTCGATGTCATGGTCGAGGAGCCGCCCGCGCCCGAGCACAAGCTGTTCACCCTGCAAAACGTGATCCTGACGCCACATATGGCAGGGCCCAGCTGGGAGAATTGGAAGAAGGCGTTCCGCAACTCCTTTGACAACATCGAGCGTGTCGCCCGCGGCGAGAAGCCGCTCTGGGTCATCCCCGAGCTGCGGGGCTGAGCCGGCACTTCAATCTTTCGCTCGCCCCGGCTCCGCCAGGCCGAGTGCGGCCATCTCTTTATGACCCATGAGTTGCGCCGCTGCCTTGACGACTGCGGGGTCGAGGGCGGGCGGCCCGCGTGCGATCCCTTTGCCGAGCGCTTTGACCACCGTCTTCGCCATGGCGACGCGGGTGAACCATTTGTATTCCGCCGGGACGACGTGCCATGGTGCCGTCGCGGTCGAAGTCAGCTCGAACATTTCGTCGAGTGCCGAGAGGTAATTGCGCCGGTGCCCCCGGTTGCGGATGTCCTCCGGGCTGATCTTCCAATGCTTGGTCGGCGTCGTGATCCGCTCGCGGAAACGCCGGAGCTGTTCCTCGTCAGAGATGTGCAGGAATAATTTGACGAGCCGGACGCCGTCATCGACGAGCATCTTCTCAAAGGCGTTGATCTCGTCATAGGCGCGCCGCCATTCTTTCGGCCGGGCCAGCGCTTCGACGCGTTCGACGAGGACCCGACCGTACCAGGTGCGGTCGAAGATCGCGATTTGGCCGGGCGGCGGCAGCCTTTGCCAGAACCGCCAGAGATAATGGCGGCCCTGCTCCTCCGGGCTAGGTCGGCCGATCGGCCAGACCTGCACCCAGCGCGGGTCGAGCCTTTCGATCAGGCGCTGGATCGCACCGCTCTTGCCCGAGGCGTCCCAGCCTTCGAGTGCGATGATGCCGCGCCGCCGCTCGACCCGGTAGATTTCCTCGAGCTCGAGCATCGCGAGCTGCAGCTTGCGCAGCTTCTGTAGATAGGTCGCCTCGTCGGGCAGTCGCCGATCGAGATCGAGCTCGGCCAGCCTGAACCCCGATTTAACCTTTACCGCCGATGTCATGTGACCACTCGCACCACACAACCGCCCGCTGTGCAGATTTTATCGGTACCGCCAAAGAAAGTGCTTGCCAAGAATGTTCACGATGTGTTCTGTGACGTGGGGACCCGAGTAAGGAGATCCTTGATGAGACCATGGACGATAGCGGCCGCCTTCACCGCGCTGATTGCGGCGGCGTGGTGGCATTTGCCTGCGGCCGCGCAACGCGCGGCAACGGAACCCGCCGCGAGCGAAGCGATCACCTTCGAGCAATACCGCGATTTCCGGCTCCACGATCTGGCACAACGCCAAGCGCGGCTGGCACGGCAATCGGCGGCGCCCGGCCTTTCGGCAGCCGAGAAGACGAGCCTCGAGAGCCGCAAGGCCTATTACGATCAGCTGGCGGCGATGCCCGCCGAGGAACGAGACAGGTTGTATCGGGAGCGCTTTGACCAGATCGACGACAATCACGACGGCAAGCTCGACGCACAAGAGCGCGCCGCCTGGCGCGAGAAGCAGCGCGAGAATTATCGGCAGCAAGCCGCCGAACGCGCCCGGACTGCCGGCGAACAGCATTAGGCGCGGAGCGTCCCTCGAACCGTCAAATCCTCCCTGCTAGCGCGTCCGCGCGGCGTCAGAGAGAACTCGTAATTAGCTGACCAATAGAAGATAATCGCTTTGTTATCGGCCGCCGAATGCGATTTCTCCCTGAGTTTTCCCGTGCAGCAGGGAGGAAGACCCCGCTCAAGGAACCCGGTTCCGGCTTGTTCTCCGCCTGAATCTCCCTGCATGATGGCCGAGTCACCCCTGCCCGGGAGAGAGCATTTGCCAGAGCTTCCGCCGATCCTGACCGCCGATAGCATCACCCGCGTCGGGGCCGAGGCAGCGGGTGCCGTCGTCGTCAACGGTTCCCATGGCGGCATCTATGCCGCCTATCTGGCGGGCAAGCTCCGTGCCGCCGCGGCAATTTTCAACGATGCCGGGGTCGGACGCGATCAGGCCGGGATCGCCGGGCTCGATTACCTCGAAGGGTTCGGCATCCCGGCCGCCGCCGTTGGCTACGATACGGCGCGCATCGGCGACGGCGCCGATATGATGGCGCGTGGGCTCGTGACTTTTGCGAACGCGCCGGCACGGGCACTGGGCTGCCGCGTCGGCATGGCGTGCCGAGACGCAGCGGCCTTGTTGCAGCGGGCCCGGCCGGGCGGAGGCGAGCCGCCGCCCGAACGGGAAGGTGCATTTGTCCTCGTGGCCGATTCACCTGCGGCCTGGGCGCTCGATTCGGCGTCGCTGGTTGGTGCCGAGCATGTCGGAATGGTCGTTGTCACCGGGTCGCATGGCGGCCTCCTCGGGGGCAGGCCGGACACTGCGCTCAAATACGATGCGCTCGCGGCATTGTTCAACGACGCCGGGATCGGGATCGACGAGGCCGGCGTGACCCGCCTTCCGGCGCTCGAGGCTCGCGGCATTGCCGCCGGCACTGTCGCGGCGACAAGCGCCCGCATCGGCGACGCACGTTCGACCTACCAGGATGGTATCCTGAGCCGGGTCAACCCACGTGCTGCGGCGCTCGGCATCGTTCCGGGCATGGCAGCGCGTGAATTCGTTGCGATTACCCGCCGCGCTGCGGCCGAACGGGAGCGACGCGCATGACCGACATCGACCGCGCGAGCAATCGACCCTCGGGCCGCATGAACGGCGGCCGCGCGCTCGCCGAAATGCTGCGGTTGGCCGGCGTCGGGCCGATGTTCGGCATGGGCGGGTTTCAGCTCTTGCCGTTTTACGACGCGCTGGCCCAGCTCGGCATGCGGCACTTTCTGATCAACGACGAGCGGTGCGGCGCCTTTGCCGCGGAGGCCTACGCGCGGGTTACCAATCGCCCCGGTGTGTGCGACGGGACATTGGGGCCCGGCGCCACCAATCTCGTGACCGGCCTGATCGAAGGGTTGAACGCCGGGACCCCGATGATCGCGCTCGCCGGCAATACGAACCGTGCGCATTCCTGGAAGAACATGACACAGGAATGCCGGCAGGCCGAGATATTACGGCCGGCGGTCAAGGAGTTGATCCGCGTCGAGCTGACGAGCCGTGTGCCCGAGCTGCTGCGCCGTGCCTTCGCGGTGGCGACCTCCGGCAGGCCGGGTCCGGTATTGCTCGATGTTCCCGAGGATGTCTGCCACGGCGAGCACGACTTTGCCGCCGACGACTTTGCGATCGACCCGACCACTCTGAGCGTGCCGGCGCGCCGCATTCGACCCGACAGGGCCGACATCGCCCGCGCCGCGGCACTGATCGGGCATGCCAAGCGCCCGTTGATCCTGGTCGGCGGCGGCATTCACCTCTCGGCGGGATACGAGGCGCTCCTTGCCCTTGCCGAGGCGCAATCGATACCAGTCGCTCACACGATGAGCGGCAAGGGCGGTATGGCCTGCACCCATCCGCTGTCGATCGGGTTGTTCGGCCGCTATTCGCGGATCGCCAACGAGCTGATCGAAGCCTCGGACTGTCTGTTGGTCGTCAGCTGCAAGCTCGGCGAGATCGCGACCAAACGCTATGTCCTGCCGCCGGAGAGGATCCCGCTCGTTCACCTCGACATTCTCGCCGAGGAGATCGGGCGGTGCCGCCCGGCCACGGTGGCATTATGGGGTGACGCCCGAGCCGGGCTCGAGGATCTCGCCGAAGCGCTCGCCGAGGATGCCAAACGGGCCCGCGTCGCGCGTGCCGATTATATCGGCGAAATTCCAACCCGGATGGCAGCCTGGCGGCAGGAAGCCGCAGCGCGCCTCGATTCGAACGAGCGGCCGATCCACATGGCGCGGCTCTGCCGTGAGCTCAACGTCGCTTTACCAGCAGACAGCATTCTGGTCGCCGATGGCGGGTTTGCCGGCCACTGGACTGGGCTCCTGTACGATACGAAGGCGCCCGGGCGTCATTTCATCCCGGATCGCGGTCTGGCATCGATCGGCTACGGGTTACCCGGCGGGATCGGGGCGGCGCTCGCGGCTCCGCAAACGCCGGTCGTCGCGATCACCGGCGATGGCGGGTTCAACATGATGTTGGGGGAGCTCGAGACCGCGCGGCGGGCCGGGGTCGGGCTGACGATCGTTGTCGTCAACAACGCCGCATCGGGCTATGTCAAGGCGTTGCAGCATGCGATGTTCCGCGGCCGCTACCAATCGTCCGACCTTGTCGAGATGGACTACGCGGCGATCGCGCGCGCCATGGGGTGCGGCGGGGTCCGGGTCGAAGACCCCGAGCGTCTGGGCGCTATGCTCCGCGAGGGTCTCGCCGAGCGCACCCGGCCAACCGTTCTCGATGTCGTCGTCACCCGCGATCCCGCCCGCATGTTGCCGGCGGTCGACAACCGCACGGTCGAGATCAAGCAAGGCGACCGCGTGGCCTGAGGCCGCCGCTATCGGCCTCGAGTTTGGTGGAGAACGCGGGTTGCAGCGCTGGCGACCGCGCGCAGCGAGGCGGTGACAATGTCGCTGTCCATGCCGACGCCGTAAAGCGTCGCATCGCCGCCGTCGCGGATCTGCACGTAGGCGGCCGCCTGAGCATCGGCACCAGCGCTGACCGCATCCTCGTGGTAGTCGAGAAGGTTCAGCGCGATGTCGCAATCGCGACGTAGCGCGTCGACAAAAGCGGCGATCGGCCCGTTGCCGACGCCTTCGATGCGATGGTCGATTCCATCGACGACGATTGTCGCGGCAATGCGCCGCTCGCCAGCCCGCGGCTCTGGGAGGATGCTGTAGTCCCTTAGAACGACGCCGTCGTGCTGCAGATACGTCTCTTCGAAGAGCGACCAGATGTCGGTGCTGCTGAGCTCCTTCCCGGTGCGGTCGGCAACCTCCTGCACGCGCTTGCTGAACTCGACCTGCAGCCCGCGCGGCAGGTCGAGGCCGTAATCGGCTTTCATCACGTAGGCGACACCGCCCTTGCCCGATTGGCTGTTGACCCGGATCACCGCCTCATAAGTGCGCCCCAGATCCTTCGGATCGATGGGCAAATACGGGACCTCCCACAACGTGTCATTGCGCTTGGCGAGCGCTTCGAAACCTTTCTTGATCGCGTCCTGGTGCGAGCCAGAGAACGCTGTATAGACGAGCTCGCCGGCGTAAGGATGGCGGGGATGGACCGGGAGCTGATTGCAGTGCTCGACGGTACGAACAATCTCGTCGATATCGCTGATCACTAGGCCGGGGTCGATGCCTTGGCTGAACAGATTCAATGCCAAGGTCATGATATCGACGTTGCCGGTGCGCTCGCCGTTGCCGAAGAGCGTGCCTTCGACGCGATCAGCCCCCGCCATGATCGCCAATTCGGCAGCCGCCACCGCAGTTCCGCGGTCGTTGTGCGGGTGCAGGCTAAGGGTGATGCAGTCGCGGTCGCGGATGTTGCGGCCAAACCATTCGATCTGATCGGCATAGATGTTCGGCGTTGCCATTTCGACGGTAGCGGGAAGGTTGAGGATCGTCTTTTTCCCGGGGCTCGGCCGCCAGACATCCATCACCGCCTCGCAGATCTCGACCGCGAAGTCGAGCTCGGTCCCAGTAAAGCTCTCGGGCGAATATTGATAGACCACCTCGGTCTCCGGGATCGTCGCGGCGAGATCGCGAATGAGCCTGGCGCCGGATACCGCGATGTCGACGATCCCCGGCTTGTCGAGACCGAAGACGACGCGCCGCTGCAATGTCGATGTCGAATTGTAGAGGTGCATGATGGTGCGCCGCGCTCCCCGGATCGCCTCGAAACTGCGCTTGATCAGTTCGGGTCGCGCCTGCGTCAACACTTGGATCGTAACGTCGTCAGGGACGAGCCGGCGCTCGACTAGCTCGCGGACAAAGGAGAAATCCGTCTCCGAAGCCGAGGGAAAACCGACCTCGATTTCCTTGAAGCCGAGCTTGACCAGAAGATCGAACATCCGACGTTTGCGGTCGGGTCCCATAGGCTCGACCAGCGCCTGGTTGCCGTCGCGCAGATCGACGCTGCACCATTGCGGCGCCCGATCGATGACCCGCATCGGCCAGCGTCGGTCAGGCAAATCGACGGAAGCGAAGGGGCGGTATTTGTGGATGGGCATGCCAGACATCGGACACTCCTACTTTAGGAACCTACGGAACACCGCCAATACGGCGGCTCTATGATCGGGAGGGGTATCGCAGCGAGCAGGCGTCAGCGCCGCCGGCCGCAACTAAGTCGCAGCCACAGAGCTCGCGTATCGTCCGCCGACGGCGTGGGGCGAAAGACGGATCGGTTGATCGAGTGGGTTGCAGGCATCAGCACTACCGAGCGCAAGAAAGTTCCCAGACGGGAACAGCAAGACATCGGCGTCCGTCAGGGCGCCGAGCGGGTAAGTCGAAGTCCGAAGCACTCGGGTAGCATCGTTGTGCTCTCTAACAGAACCGCATGGGCGGGGTCAAGCGGGGCAATTCGGAGAGACCGCTGATTCAGCGGAGGGTTTCGGCGCGGTCCCCGAGGCCTCGGGCGATAGAAGGTCCGGCTTGTGCGGCGCGTCCCCATAAGGGGTAGCGGAGGGAAAGCCTGAAGCCCCGGTTAGGGGCTTCCTTGCGGGCCGCACGGGCTGACCAAACTTGGAGTTTAACAGACTGTCGCCTATCTGCCACTGTTGCCGTTTGATCACAGTTGGCAGAAAAGCCGCGCAACGCTTATGGGCTCGATTGACTCCCAAACGCCCTCCGATAGTATTCTTTGAATCGAAATTGGTCTGCGCGCTGTATCGATCGCCGATTGATAAGTAGTCGCCAAAAGCTCGGCTTTCTCGCTTGCCGCGGCCTGGCATCGGGAGCGAGGCGATAGAGTCGAAGGTGCGTACGAGTGGGGAAAGCGGGGACTACGGCCGCTCAGGACGCGGCCAGATAATCGGGGGCGAACGGGACGAAGTGTCCGAACAAACCAATATTGTGCCTTTCCCATTGACGGTGCGGGGTGTTCCGCCGCGGGCTGACCCCTCCCCAACCAAGTACGAATTCACCGAACACGAGCTTGCGGCGCTGTGCCGTTGGTTCTCTGCGATGAAATATGCCTTTCCGGGGACGGAAGGCGTGATGATGGTAAACCATCAGGAAAACTATTCGGCCGTCGGGCTGTACAACCGGGCGGGCGGCGCTCCGAACTGCCTTGTTGCCAAGCACGAGGTGGGCGGCACTGCTCGCTTCTTCTGGTCAACCGAGTTCGACCCGCCGCGTCCGATCGGCGACCTCTCAGAGATAACCGACGCCCATATCCGAGCGATTCGCCCGCCGCGCAACGAGAAGGGTTGGCTCGATCCGGCCGGTTGGATGGGTGTCTATGCATCGCGTTTGATCGCGACGCAGCTGCAGGTCGTCTAGGTAAATCGCAAGCCGAGCGCCGCTGCGCGGCGGCGCGCTTACGCGCCGATGCGCCAAGACCTCACGTCGGCGAGATTCTTATTCGACGCATTACATGGGCGGCACATTCCCTGTCCTCTTGTTTCTCCGCCCGTTTCGATAGAAAATGTGACTTCATTATGAAACCCCGCCGCAAAATGAGGTTTGTTGCCATCCTCGCTTGCTTAGCCGGTGCCGCGCTCGGTGGATGCTCGACATTGCCGACCGCAGGGCCAACCACCGGTCAAGTTGTGGACCAGGCTGTCAAGGACGACCAGGCGCGCTTTGATGTTGTCGACGTTGACGACAACGTCGTCTCGGCACTCTTGGCGCAGCCGGCCGAGAGCTTCCGAACCCGGTTCCAGAAATACGGCAAGCCTCCGGACCCCAAGATCGGGATTGGCGACGCGATCACCGTGACCATCTGGGAAGCTGCAGGGGGCGGGCTTTTTGGTGCGGGGATAACCGCCGGTGTCTCGCCAGGTTCGCGAAGCGTCACCATCCCCGATCAGGTGGTCGCCCGCGACGGCGCGATCACCGTGCCCTTCGCGGACCGCATCCCCGTCGCGGGAAAGTCGCCCCTCGAAGTCCAGCGCACGATTGAGCAGCGCCTTGCCGACAAAGCGATCGAGCCGCAGGTGCTCGTCAATATTACCAAAAGCGTCACCAACTCGGCGACGGTGTCGGGAGAGGTCGTGACCGGCGCCAGGGTACCGCTGTCGGTCAACGGCGATCGCCTTCTTGATATTATTGCCCTCGCCGGCGGGGCCAAGGCCCCCGTCTATGACACCTTCGTACGGCTTTCGCGCGGCGGAGTCACCGGGACGATTCCAATGGAAAAGCTCGTATCGGACCCAGCCGAGAATATTTATGCGTGGCCCGGGGACGTGTTGACGCTGATTCAAGTACCACAAACCTTCTCGGTGTTCGGCGCGACGGGACAGAACATGCAGGTGAGCTTCGGTGCCAAGGAGATAACGTTAGCCCAAGCGCTGGCGAAGGCCGGAGGGCTGCAAGACTTGCGAGCAGATCCGGCGGGGGTATTTCTTTTTCGCTTCGAGCCGCCTGACGTTGTCGGCGCCCTCAAAGCTGCTCCTTTGGCGATCGGTCCGGGTGGAAGCTCTCCTGTTGTCTACCGTCTCGATCTCAGCGACGCCAATTCCTATTTTTTCGCACAGCGCTTTCCGGTAGAAGACAAAGACGTCATCTACGTCGCCAACGCCAGACTGAACGAGCTGCAAAAATTCTTCACCTTGTTGAATACTATCACCGGACCGGTGATTACCGGGATTGTGGTAAAGGGTTCGACAAGCTCAGGGGGGGGACTCTAAGTGGTCGCGGTCGACCGTGCACATTTCGTAATCGAGAGAAAGGATCATGCCGGCAGTTCAGAATTTTTCCGGTGACGATCTGATCCTTGTGACCGGAGGTGCCGGGTTCATCGGGTCCAACATCGTCCTCGAGCTGACTAACGCCGGCGGACGCGTTGTTGTCTGCGATCTTTTTCGCTCCGGCGAGAAGTGGCGCAATATCGCCGCGGCTTGGCTGTATGACATCGTTCGTCCCAACGACTTGCCAGAGTGGCTGGTCCGTCACGGCGACAAAGTGGCTGCGATCGTGCACATGGGGGCGATCTCCTCGACGACGGAGAAAGACGTCGACAAATTCGTGGAAAATAATATCCGCCTCACCTTGGATCTCTGGAACTGGTGCGCGGCAAACGCTGTCAGGTTGATATACGCCTCTTCTGCTGCTACGTACGGGGACGGCAGCGCTGGCTTCAGCGACGAGCAAAGCCCTGCTGCCCTTGCTGCACTGCGTCCCCTCAATGCCTACGGCTGGAGCAAGCATCTTGTGGATCGCCGCGTGGTCGACGATGTATCTCGCGGACGTGCAACGCCGCGGCAATGGGCCGGGCTTAAGTTTTTCAATGTCTACGGTCCGAACGAGACCCACAAGGGCTTCATGCAGTCGCTCGTCAGCAAAACTTTTCCGACCGTCAAAGCCGAAGAGACGGTAGCCTTGTTCAAATCGCACGATCCGCGCTACCCCGACGGCGGCCAGCTACGCGATTTCATCTATGTCAAGGATTGTGTTGCTCTCGTCAACTGGCTGTTGGGGCATCCGGAAACGAGCGGATTGTTCAATGTGGGAACCGGAACCGCGCGCTCCTTCGTTGACCTCGTCCACGCCGTTTGCGCGGTGTTCGAATGCACGCCGAATATTCGATTTATCGACACCCCGGATGAGCTGCGAGCGCAATATCAATATTTCACGTGCGCGGACATGACAAAGTTACGTCGCGCCGGCTTCAACGCCCCGTTTTACTCACTTGAGGATGGCGTACGCGACTATCTCGGGCAGTTATCGTAAGTTACCGGGAGGCCGCCAATGGCATCGCGGGCCGTGAGGTTGACGATACGCTGAGCGAGTTCGTACGATTGGCTTTTCTTGGGGAAGGAGACAAATAATGGCCGAAATTCCTCGACTGAACGGCGTGATCCGGGCGCTGGAGCAAAGCAAGCCCACTTTCGTCACTTTTTCACCGGCGGAGATCGGGGCGGCCCAGGCGATCAATGCCGCACCCTATGACGGCGTGGTATTCGAGATGGAGCACCGACCGTACGATATCCGCGCCTTACGCGACTGCCTGCAATTCATGCTGGATCGCCGGCAAATACTGCGCGCCGGCAGTCTGGCGCCAGCAGTGACGCCGTTCGTGCGCATTCCGCCGAATGGCGGCGAAATCAGCCAATGGGTCGCCAAGCAGGTGCTCGATCAAGGGGTCTATGGGATTGTGTGGCCGCACGTGAGCACCGTCGAAGAAGCGCGCAACGCCGTTTCAGCATGCCGGTATCCGCGCCCGCGCTCAGCCGCCTATTTCGAGCCCCCGGGTCAGCGCGGTGATGCACCAGCGGCGGCGGCGCGATATTGGGGGCTGACCCAGCAAGAGTATTATGCGCGCGCCGATGTTTGGCCGCTCAACCCACAAGGCGAGATTTTGATCGCGATCATGTGCGAGGAGGCGCGAGCAATCAAAAACCTGCCGCACATGCTCCAACAGGTGCCCGGTATCGGCGTAGTAATCATCGGTGAGGGCGACCTGTCTCAGGATCTCGGTTATCCCCGGCAATACGACCACCCGACAGTGACTTCGGCTATAGACGAGATCTTGGCGATCTGCAAGCAACACAACGTTGCATGCGGTCACCCGCATGTCGACAGCAAGAATGTCGAGGCGTTGATGGAGAAAGGATTCCGCTATCTGATGCCCGGGCCCACCTATTCCTTTGCGGCGCTGGAAATCGGGCGCAAGGCCTCCGGCCGCGCGTGACGAGTCCCGGAAAAGCGGTCGAGCGCCGCATCATCATTAGCGGCGCATAAAATCGGGACTGCCTAGGATCAGGGCGGCGCGCAGTCCTGGCGGAGCTTCGGCCACCGTCTCGCGTGTCGCGGTACTCATGGTTGAGCCGAATATTTCCTCAAGATACGCGGCGTTAACGGGGCTCACCGCATGCGGTCGCGGTGGGTCCGAGGAGACACCGAGTGCGGCGCCGGTCGCCAGGCTGCCGATAGGCAGGTTGCCTCGAGCGAGCGCCGTCGCAAAGTTGATCCTGCGTGCGGTCGCGTCTGGGCTTAGCCAGGCGCCCTCCGTGTTTTTGTAGCCGTCGGGGGTCAGGCAGCCGAAAAGCGGCATACCGAGCTGGGTCATCGTGTCGAGCAGCGGACGGATATTATCTACCGGAACGCCGGCCGCGCGCACTGCCGAGACCACGAAGTGATAAGGCGTCTTATATTTTTGGCTATAACTCTCCCAAAACTCGCGGCTGAGGAAAAGTGCGCTCAGCACTTCTCGGATATTGCCGTCAGTCGCGAGAAACCGCGCAGCGAGACGCTCGACGAGAGGTATCGGCGGCTCGTCGGCAACAAAATATTGCGCCAGCTCGAAGGCGATGTGACGGGCGGTAGCCGGGCTCTTTGCAAGAATGTCGAGCGCTTCCTCCCCTTCGGCCTTGCCTCTCGACCGCAGCGCATAGCCGAGAAAGACCTTGGGGCTGAAATCGTGGCGAGCACCCTCAAATACGGCGGCATGGTCGGGAAATTCGCGGGCGTCCGGCCGATTTATGCTCCACCCCGTCAAGATATGCGCCAGAGTGATAACGTCCTCCTGGGTATAGCCGCCGTCGGCGCCGAGCGTATGAAGCTCCATCACCTCGCGTGCAAAATTTTCGTTGAGGCCGCTTCGGTTGCCGCGTGCGGCCGGGCTTCCGGGGGCTGTGCTCAGTGTATTGTCGAGATAGACGAGCATCGCCGGGTGCTTCGTCGCGGCAAAGAGCAGGTCACGGAATCGGCCCAGCGCGAAAGGACGGATCGCCCGCCGCTCGTAGTCCCCGATCCACAAGTGATCCAAATCTTTCCCGGCAAAGACGTTGAAATGGTTGAACCAAAAGTCGACCATTACCTCTTGCAGTTGACGCCGACTGAGCACCGCCCTCAGGATCCGTGCCTGAGCGGCCTGCTGGACGATGGACCGCGCACGCTCACGTTGCATCTTCTCCAGTTCCGGAGGAAGCCTAAAGCCACGGATGCCGGTCAGCGGTCCGTAGAGCTGCCGCAGTTGAGCCGCGTTATAGCGGAGAGTATCCAGCGCAGCGATGCGCCACTGCAGTTCGAACGGTTCGGGGATCGATTCGGGATCGAGCTGCTCGGCAATGTAACGGTCGATCCCGATCGACCTGACATGGTTGAAATCTTCTAGCGTCGGTCCGAAGGCGAGTCGGTTCAAGACATGGATGATTTGGCGATCGGACACCGGTCCGGCCCCGGCGGCTGGGAGCACCGGCAAACAAATCAGCAGACACGCCGCCGCGAGGATTCCAGAATATCGCGCAGGCATGAGATATGATTACTCCTTTGAGGAGGATACGAAAAGTGCGCGCCTGCACAAGTATCCTCGATCTGAAGCTGGAAACCCTTTAACTTTTCGCCAAAACTGTCGCGCTCATCTGGTTTAAGGAGCATCATGGGAATTCGGCTGATTCGAGGTATCGGAGCGTTAGCTCCGCGCTACGATGGGTTTATTATCGATCTTTGGGGCGTGGTGCATGACGGTGTCGCCCCGATGCCGGGTGCCCTGGAATGCCTTCGCAGCTTGATCGAGGCGGGCAAGCGCATCGTGCTGCTTTCCAATGCGCCACGGCGGGCCGGGGACGTCGCCGAGCGCATTGATCGGATCGGCGTGCCCGGCGGGCTCTACCACAATGTCATGTCCTCGGGTGAAGAAGCGTGGCAACACCTCTCCCGGCGCGATGATTCATTTTACGCGGTACTTGGCCGGCGGTGCCTGCATATCGGCTCAGAGCGCGACACCGGGATTCGCGAAGGGCTCGGGCTTGAACTCGTCGAAACTGCGGAGGAAGCGGAGTTCATCCTGAATACCGGACCCACAGGCTGGGACGACAGTATAGGGGATTACGCGCCACTACTGCGGCGCGCGCTGGAGCGTCGTCTTCCGATGGTGTGCGCCAATCCTGATCTCGTCGTCATGCGTGGTGGCCGTCTCGCCCTCTGCGCCGGCGCATTGGCGCAGTGGTACGAGGAACGCGGGGGGCGCGTACGCTGGCATGGCAAGCCTTTCCGCTCGGTCTATGAAACTTGCTTCGGCCTTCTCGGTATCGACGACCTCTCGCGCATCCTTGCCATCGGCGACAGTCTGCGCACCGACATCGCCGGTGCGGCTGGGGCGGGCATCGATAGCGTTCTAATCGTTGGCGGCATCCATGCCGATGAATTCCCTGCTAGCGACGGCCAACCACCTGATCTCGAGCGAATCGCGGCGGCGCTGCGCGAGGCGTCTTACTGCCCGGTTGCCGTCGCACGGAGCTTCTGCTGGTAGCGATTGAGCGCTTCAGTGACGCTCGACGTTCAAGATCTCGTTGCGCAGCCCGGTGTCGTAGCCGATCCCGAGCGGGGTTAAGACGGCGCAGTCCGGCAGGTAACGGACCAGACCCTTACGCTCGAGCGCGCGCCACACGGCAGGGTTGCGCAGCCCGGTGGCGTTATGCGACGCGACGACCGTCTCCCCGAGGTGAAAATGGTCGCCATGCGCCACGGGTAAGCCGGCGATGACGACGCTGCCAAGCTCATCGCCGGGCCGGGAATAGTCGGGAAGTCGCGCGAGTTCCTGCAGCAGGGTCAACGTTCGGAGCTGCAGCGCGTTCAGATTGAGCGGGTTTCTCTTCGGTGGCACCCGGACTGATTAGACTGGCACGCCGTGCTATGCAACCCTGCTCGACCAATTACGGATGACCGATGTCCGTCTTCAATTGCCGGGCACGTGGACGCGCCGCGCTCAGTGATTCGCCGACTTATTGCTTTGTGGTCTCACCCGGCGGTGCGATGCCCGGAGCCGCTCGCGATCCCGCAGGTCGCGTGCGCTCCAGCACAATCTGCCGACGAGAGGCAGGTGATCGGAGGCGAGGCGGGCGAGCGGGGAATGATAGACGCCAACGTCGCGCAGTACCGCCGGTCCGTCCGCATAGATCCTGTCGAGTGCCAGCACCGGCATCCATGAGGGGAACGTGCGCGCGGCCGCACTCGGTCCAAGATGTCGATCCAGCGAGCGGATCGCACCGCGTCGCCCCCGCCACTCGTTCAGGTCGCCCATCAGCAGCACCGCATGGGCCTTGCGCCGGTTCGCCGAAACTGGTTCTCCGAGCGCTGCCATCAGTCGGTTCGCCTGTTGACGCCGTTCCGCGGCATGCAAGCCAAAATGGGTGGCGATGACACGGAGCACTCGCTCACCGATTAGAACGTCCGCATCGATCGCCGCGCGCGGTTCGTAGCCGGCGACGGTTAGATCGATTAACCGCGCTGCAAGCACCGGAAACCGGGTCAGGATCGCGTTGCCGAACCGCCCGCGATGTTGGCGGACGCCGGTGCCCGTAATGACGCAGCAGCCGGTGGCCGCGCCGAGATAGGCCCACTGATCGGCGTGCCGTTCGCTCCGGCGGCGGGCATCTACCTCCTGCAGGCAAGCAATGTCGGCATCGATCTCCCGCAACACCGTGCTGATTCGCCCCGGATCGTAGCGCCGGTCAACGCCGACGCAGGTATGAATATTATAGGTGACGACCCTGACCGATGGGATCTGTGCGGCGACGCGAGCACGGGTGAGACGCATAGCGGAATTGTTCGACTTCACTCGCTCTTCGACCTCAGTTATTGTCAAACACTCGACTAGTCTATGCTGAATAGCGCTGCCGCATCCCTCGACCCCGGCCGGCACGCGCAGGTGGAGAGCCGCATGTGCGGGTCGCCAATTTTACTGGATCGCGCGGCCGCTGACCAGGGCCAAGCCGTGCAGCACGTCCACGGCTTGACTCAGTTGCTCGTCGCCTGCTGAACCGATATCGCTGGTCGCGACTGAGGGAGCCTCTGACACGGCCGGAGTGGCGGTCGCATCGGGAGAGGCAACCGCGGGCGGCTTGCTGCTCGGTGCGATCGGATCGGTGTTCTTCAGGGCGCCGCGCAGATCCGCCTCGCGACGCCTGTCACCTCGCACCAGCTTTTCGAGCTTCACCGGCATCGCAGGGAGATCAGGTTCGAGACCCTTCCCCTGGATCTGCCGGCCTGTCGGCGTCATAAAGCGAGCGGTGGTCAAACGGATGGCCCCATTGCCGGGCAGCGGAATCACACTTTCGATCGAGCTCTCGCCAAAGGTCTGAGTGCCGAGCAGCACGGCTCGGCGATCATCCTGCAGCGCGCCGGCGACGAGCTCGGCCTCTCGCGCCGTGCCGCCGTTGACCAGTGCGACGAGCGGCAGACCTTCGGCAAGATCGCCCGGGGTAGCGCTGATCCGCTTGACGCTCGTGGGTTTGCGGCCCTTGACGACGACGATGTCGCCCTTGTCGATGAAGGCGTCGGCCACGGCCACCGCAGCATCGAAAGCGCCCCCGGGATTGTTCCGCAGATCGAGGATGAGGCCGATCAACTTGCTGCCGATCTTTTGCCGGAGGTCCTGCACCGCGGTGGCGAGTGCGGCCTGCGTTCCGCTGTCGAACCCGGCAATGCGGAGATAGCCGATGTTCCCCGCTTCGACGCGTCCGACCACGGTCTGGAGCTTGTACGGCTCGCGCTTGAGCGTCAGATCGATCGGTTTCTCGGCGCCGCGCCGCAGGGTCAACTGGACTTCGCTGCCGGCCGGACCGCGTAGCTTCTGCTCGGCCTCGCCCAACGTCAGATCGTAAACCGGCTCCTTGTCGATCGCGAAGATGACGTCGCCGGGCCTGATCCCGGCCTGCGCCGCTGGCGATCCGTCCTGCGGCGAGATCACCTGCAACTGACCGTTTCCGATCGTCAACACCAGTCCTAGGGTGGCAGCATCATCATTCGCTGGTGTCTGCGACGCCCGAAATGCCGCTTCGCTGATGTAGGCTGAACGTGCGTCAAGACCGGACAGCATGCCGGCGATTGCCGCTCCGATCAGCTTTGCTTCGGTGACCGGCTCGACCGCATCCTGGCGAATGCGCTCGAACGCCTCGCCGAACAGATTCAGCTGCTCGTACCCGCTACCTTTGCCGCTCTTCGCCTGGGCGGACGCTGCCCCCGGCACCAGAGCCACACTAAAGAAGATGACCGCCGCCAATTTGATCATACTCCGTGGTCTCCATAAAGGCGGCTGCACACTAGCCGCGCTGCGTGCCGATTCAATTCCTCTCTGGACAGGGTTCTGCTCTCGGAGGCCGTCAAGGAAGATTGGCGAGTGCACGGCTTGACAACACCATAGTCTGACCGTACGGGTTTCGTCAGTCCGATCATCGTTCGGTTGCCATGTTCGACAAGAAGCACGTCGCCTTCCCCGGGCGCCTCGTTATCGTCGGCTTTGGCAGTATCGGCCAGGGCGTTTTGCCCTTGCTGTTGCGCCATCTTGAGATCGATCCCAATCAAATCACCATCATCACGGCCGAGCCGCGCGGTCATGCTATCGCCACCGAGTACGGCATTCTCTTCATCGAAGCAGCTTTGACCCAGAAAAACTATCGGGCGATACTCGAATCGAGGGTCGGCCGTGGCGATTTTCTGCTCAATGTCTCAGTCGACGTGTCCAGCGTCGCGTTGGTTGAGTTGTGCCAGAACAAAGGCGCGCTTTATCTCGACACCTGCATTGAGCCCTGGCCAGGCGGTTATACCGATCCGAGCTTGCCGCCTTCAGCACGCTCGAACTACGCGCTTCGCGAAGGTGCGCTGGCGCTCCGTCCGCGCTATCCCGGCGGGCCTACTGCGGTCCTCACCCACGGCGCCAATCCCGGGCTTGTCTCGCATTTTGTCAAGCAGGCGCTGATCGATCTCGCTCAGGCATCGGGGCTTGGTGCTTCCGTCCCGAGATCGCGCACCGATTGGGCCCTGTTGGCCGAACAACTCGGCGTCAAGGTCATCCATATCGCCGAGCGGGACACTCAGGTCGCGACGACCCCTAAGAAGCCGGGCGAATTCGTCAACACCTGGTCGATTGATGGGTTCGTCAGCGAAGGATCACAGCCGGCGGAACTCGGCTGGGGCACCCATGAACGGCATTTCCCGAAGGATGGGCGCCGGCACGATTTCGGCTGCGGTGCAGCGATCTATCTGTTGCGACCCGGTGCGGCGACCCGTGTACGCAGCTGGACGCCACTTGAGGGCCCCTATCATGGGTTTCTGATCACCCATGGCGAATCGATCTCAATCGCCGATTATCTGACCCTCAGGGATGGCAACCGCGTGCGCAGCCGTCCGACCTGCCACTACGCCTATCACCCATGCGACGATGCGGTGTTGAGCCTGCACGAATTCGCCGGCAAAAACTGGCAGCTGCAGCGCCTCAAGCGACTGATGATGGAGGAAATCTCCTGCGGCACCGACGAGCTCGGTGTGCTGTTGATGGGCCCGCCGAAGGGCGTGTATTGGTTCGGCTCTCGCCTGACGATCGCCGAGGCGCGGCGGACCGCACCCCACAACAACGCCACCTCGTTGCAGGTCACCGCGGCCGTGCTCGCGGGCGTCGTCTGGGCGCTCGAGCATCCGCGCCAAGGCATCGTCGAGCCCGAGGACATGGATTTTGAGCGCATCCTCGACATCGCGCGGCCTTATCTCGGCGAAATGGTCGGGGTCCGTGGTGACTGGACGCCTCTCGACGGTCGCGAGAGGTTGTTTGCCGAAGATCTCGACCGCGAGGATCCGTGGCAGTTCAAGAACGTTCGCGTCGTCTGACGAGCCTCGAATGAGCCGGCGAGCTTGGCTGATCGGGCTCTGTCTCTACGGCTTTGCGGGTAGCGTCGATTTTGCCTACCACCTGATCGCCGATTTCCGCAGCGCGGATCGGACGGTAACATACGCCGAACTCCCTGTCGCCTATTCGGCCGCGCTGTTCTGGCCGGTCGATATTGTCGCGATGGCACTATTAAAGACGCGGTAACGATCCATCCGGGGCCCAATCGCCGCATTTACCTGGCCAGTGCGGCGGCGATAGCGCCGGCAAGCTGTTGCGGTCTATAGGGCTTTTTGAGTAGGTGCCCCCTGGGAGCCGGACCTGTTGAGTAACCGGTGGTGAACAGCACTCTGAGGCCGGGAACTTCTTCACTGGCCCGACGCGCCAATTCGATGCCATCGAATCCCGGCATCACCAGATCGGTGAACAACAAATCGATCCGGTCGCTATTGCGCAGCATGACCAATGCACTTGCCGCGTTCGATGCGGTTAGTACGGCATAGCCACATTCTTCCAGCACCCCACCGGCATATTCGAGGATCGCCGGATCATCATCGACGATAAGGATGGTGCTTCGCGGCGAATCGCTTTCCGTGCCCGGGACGCGCGTCACCCCTTTGATCCGCTATAACATCTGTACTCCAAAAGTAGCGCAAGTGATCACGCGCCACTATTACTCTTTCGGGTCATAGGATCTCGCGGATAAGACATCGTCTTTAGTGCCGAAAGTGGCGTATACCGGTGAACACCATGGCAATGCCGGCGGCGTCCGCCGCGGCGATCACGTCAGCATCGCGGATCGAGCCGCCGGGCTGAATAATTCCCGTGACGCCGGCTTCGATCGCCGCTTCCACCCCGTCGGCGAATGGGAAGAATGCGTCCGAGGCGAGCGCCGAGCCGACGGTCGGCGGTTGCAGCAGTCCCGCCGCCCGGCCGATCTCGGCCGCCCGCGAGGCGGCGATCCTCACTGCGTCGACGCGATTCATCTGACCGGCGCCAATCCCCACCGTCGCCCCGCCCCGGGCGAAGACGATCGCGTTCGACTTGACGTGCTTGACCACCTTGTCGGCGAAGAGGAGTTGGGCGAGCTCGACTTCGCTCGGCGCCCGGCGGGTCACGATACGAAGCGCGTCTCGTCCGATGGAAAGCCGGTCGCGCTCTTGGATCAGCATGCCACCCGAAACCGAGCGGAAAATCTTGCCCGACGCGCTTGGATCCGGTACCCCGCCCGTCATGAGAAGTCGCAGCGGCGTTCTTCGGGCGAGCATCGCGACCGCCTCTCCTTCCGCATCGGGGGCGATGACGACCTCGATGAATAGCCGGCCGATCGCCTCGGCGGTCGCCGCGTCGAGGCAGCGGTTGAGCGCTACGATGCCGCCATAGACGCTGACCGGATCGCAGGCTAGCGCCTTCTCCCACGCCTCGCGCAACGTCTCGCCGATCGCGACGCCGCATGGATTGGCGTGCTTGACGATCGCGACCGCGGGTGGGGCGAATTCGGCAACCAGCTCAAACGCCGCGTCGGCGTCGCTATAGTTGTTATAGGACAGCTCCTTACCCTGGATCTGCCGCGCGGTCGCCACCCCGAGCCGTCCACTGCCGGTAAGGTAGAAGGCTCCTGCTTGATGCGGGTTCTCGCCGTAGCGCAGTTGCTGCGCCAGCCGGCCGGCAAGGACAATCGTCTCTGCAAAGAGGACCCCTGCGTCGCGCGCCATCCACTCGGCGACAGCCGCGTCATAGGCTGACGTCAGGGCGTAGGCCTTGCGCGCCAGCACCCGACGCATCGCTGCACCGACCGCCCCAGCCTGGGCTGCGATCTCGGTAAGCAGCGGCTCGTAATCGGCAGGGTCGGTAACCACCGTCACGGCGTCATGATTTTTGGCAGCGGCACGAATCAAGGCAACCCCACCGATATCGATACTCTCGATACAATCAGGGGCATCGCCTCCAGAGGCAACCGTTTGGGCGAACGGATAAAGGTTGCAAACGACGAGGTCGATTGGCGCTATACCTCGCTCGGTAACTGCCGCAAGATCATCCGCCCGGTCGCGCCGCGCCAAGATGCCCACATGGATCGCCGGGTGGAGGGTCTTAACCCGGCCATCGAGCATCTCGGGGAAGCCGGTGACCTCTGCTACCTCTGTGACGGGCAGCCCGGCCGCCGAGAGTGTCCGCGCGGTCCCGCCGGTCGAGATCAGGGTGACACCGCGCGCGACCAGTGCCCTGGCGAGGGGAACCAGTCCCGTCCTGTCGCTGACCGAAAGGAGCGCACGTTGGATCATCGGCGCGGCTTCCTCGTCGAGGGAACAGGCAACGGCACGCCTGCCGCGGCGAGCGCCGAATGCTGGCGGGCGGCGAGCGCTGCTTCGTCGAAATCGTCGATCAGTTCATGGAAGAGCTGGTACCAGTTGATCTGGGCCTTGAGATGCATAAACACCGAGCCGAGCCCGATCGCAGCGCGGTCCATAAAGACGAACTCGCGTGGCGGTCTGATCCCGCCCAGACGGCGGATATCGCGGTGCACGCTCTCGGCCACACTGGCGCCGTAGGCTCCGCTCCGCCTTTCCTGGATCATCCTTTCGCGATCGTCAAGCAGCGGGCCATAGACGAATAATGCCCAGCGGTTCAGCACCTCGATCATCTCGCGCGACAGATTGCCGAACCCCCAGCTCTGATAGGCGTGGACGGCGAGGTCGCGATCGTCGCGCTGCAACGCATGGTAAAGATCGATGACGCCGCGTACGAACGAAGCGCGGAAGACGCGGATACACCCGAAATCGAGCAGATTGACGGTCCGGTCCGGCGCCACCGTGTAATTGCCGAGATGCGGGTCACCGTGAATGACCCCGTAATGGTAGAACGGCACATACCAAATCCGGAACATCCGCAGCGCGATCTCGTTGCGTTCCGCCAGAGGCGCTTTTCCTGCAACGTCAAGGATAGGCGCCCCATCGAGCCAGGTCATTGCCAACAGCCGGCGGGTCGAAAGCTCGGGCAGCGGTACCGGGACGGCGACACCGGCTTCGCCGCGCAGGATCTCGCCGTAGAGCCGCATATGCGCGGCCTCGCGCTCGTAATCGAGCTCCTCACGCAGTCGGTCGGCGATCTCAGCATGAATCTCGCCGGTCGTGACCGCCCGGTCGTAACGCTCGTAAAGCCCCATCGCGAGCCTCAACTGCAGCAGATCGGCCTCCACCGCCGATGCCATGTCGGGGTATTGCAGCTTGCAGGCGAGCGGCCTGCCGTCGAGTGCTGTAGCCCGGTGTACCTGGCCGAGAGAAGCGGCGCGTGCCGCAGTCTTCTCGAAATCGCGAAATCGGGTCTGCCAGTCAGTGCCGAGTTCACCTGCCATGCGCCTTTTGACAAACGGCCAGCCCATCGCTGGCGCGTTTGCCTGCAGCTGAGCGAGCTCCTGGACGTACTCCTGCGGCAGCCCGTCCGGGATTGTTGCGAGCAGCTGCGCCACCTTCATCAGCGGCCCCTTGATGCCACCAAGTGCGGCCTTCAGCTCGGCAGCGTGACGGCCGCGATCGAGCTTGAGACCGAGATAACGCTCGGCCGCTAGCCGCGCCGCCAGACCGCCCATAGCAGTCGACACCTGGGTATAGCGCCGCACCCGCCCGGAAAAGGAATTGTCGTCTGTCACCGTAACCAGGTCAGCGGAGCTGCTCGAGCTCGTCGATAAACCCGGCGATCACCGATAAGCCCTTGGACCAGAAGGAGGGGTCGGCGGCGTCGAGGCCGAACGGCGCCAGAAGCTCACGGTGCCGCAAGGTTCCTCCTGCCCTCAACAGCTCCAGATACTTCTCGGCGAAGCCGCGATGGGCATCCTGGTAGACCGCATAGAGCGAGTTCACCAGGCAGTCCCCGAACGCGTAGGCATAGACGTAGAACGGGGTATGGATGAAGTGCGGGATGTAGGCCCAGTAGTATCGATACGGGTCGTCGAGACGCAGCGCCGGGCCGAGGCTCTCGCGCTGCACCGTGAGCCAGATCTCGCCGAGCCGACCCGGCGTGAGCTCGGCTTCGCGCCGCTCGTCATGGACCGCTAGCTCGAAGGTCGCGAAGGCGATCTGGCGGACCACCGTGTTCAGCATGTCCTCGACCTTGGCGGCGAGCATGATCTTGCGCCGCTTGGGGTCGGTTTCGCGCGCGAGCAATGCGCGAAAGGTCAGCATCTCGCCAAAGACCGAGGCAGTCTCGGCCAGGGTCAACGGGGTGTCGGCCATCAGGTAGCCCTGCTTGGCGGCGAGCACTTGATGCACGCCATGGCCGAGCTCGTGCGCCAAGGTCATCACATCGCGCACCCGGCCTTGATAATTGAGCAGTAGATATGGGTGCGCGCTCGGCACCGTCGGATGTGCGAAGGCACCCGAGGCCTTGCCGGGTCGCACCGGCGCGTCGATCCAGCGTCCGGCGAAGAAGCGCCCGCCGATTCCGGCGAGTTCGGGCGAGAAGGCGCCATAGGCAAACAGCACCGTCTCCTCGGCTTCGCGCCAGGAGATCTGGCGGTCCTCGTCCTCGGGCAGCGGCGCATTGCGGTCCCAGAAGGGTAGCGCCTCCACCCCAAACCAACCCGCCTTGAGCTTGTAGTAGCGGTGCGCCAAACGCGGATAGCTGTCGCGCACCGCGGCGATCAGCGCTTCGACCACATCATCCTCGACAAAGTTCGCCAGGTTGCGCGACGAGATGGGGCGGGCGAACCGGCGCCAGCGGTCCTCGATCTCCTTGTCCTTGGCCAGCGTATTAGTAATCAGCGCAAAGGTTCTCACGTTCTTCCCCAAGACGTCGCCGATGACGAGCGCAGCCTCGCGACGAATTGCGGGGTCGCGGTCCGACAAGAGATCGAGCGCCTCGGCTTCGGTCATCTCCTTACCGCCGATCGGGAACCTGAGATCGGCGATGGTCTCGTCGAAGAGCCGTGTCCACGCGGCGCACCCGGCGACGTATTTCTCGTGCAGCAGCTTCTCGATCTCGTCAGAGAGCTGATGCGGCCGGAAAGCACGGGTGTCGCGCAGCCACGGGCCGTAATGCGCGAGCGCCGGATCGGTTTCCTTCGCGGCGAGATCGGCGTCCTCGATGCGGTTGAGCTCGAGGGTGAAGAATAAAAGAGTTGTCGAAACTGCGTTGATCCGCTCCTGCATCGTCTGGAAGAAACGACCGATTTCCGGGTCGGCTAGGTCACCGGCATGGACCAGCGACGCGTAGCTGATGATCCGCCCGCTCTGCTCCTGCAACCGCTCGTAAGTTTCGATAGCAGCTCCCAGCGCAGCCCCTGAAAGATCGGCGAGGCGCCCCTGATAGCGCTCGCGAAAGGCTTCGGCGTCATCGGCGAGCCGGGTGAGATCTCGCGCCAGCGCCTCACTGTCGCGACCGGGATAGAGGTCGGAGAGATCCCACTCCGGTAAGTCGAGGAGTGCGGTTTGGCGTTGCCCTACCGCCAGTTCCGTCGCTGTCCGTAAATGCATCATCGCTTCCTCTTCAGACCTGGGCGAGGGCCATCGGCTCGCGGTCGAAGGCCGGCATGATCTCCTCGGCGAAGGTGCGCAGCCCGGCGACCGAAGCACCCGGGGCGGCAAACAGCACATTCTCGACCCCGCCCGCTTCGAGCCGCTTCAACTGGGCGATGATCTCCTCGGGAGTGCCGAGCAATGGCGCGTCGTCGAGCACGAACGAGTCTTCGTCCTCCTTGATGTGCGCGTAGTGCTCGGCGCCCGGGCCGCGGGCGAGGTCGCCGATGTTTTTGAGCACATTCCGCCGCGTGATGATCGCTCGCTTGCGCTCCTCTTCGTTGTGCACGATCTGCAACCCGCGGGTCACACCGACCATCATCGGGTCGTAAGGCCGGCCGACCCGCTCGCATTCGTGCCGGAAGGTCGCGACGCGTTCGATGATAAGGTCGGTCGGTGCGATCTGGTCGAGCAGCAGATTGTATCCCTCGCGCGCCGCGCGGCGGATCGATTCGGCGCTGCCGGCGCCGAGCCAGAAGGGGGGATGCGGCTGCTGGACCGGGCTCGGCTCGACGACGACATTGTCGAACCGCCAGCGCTTGCCGTGATAGGAGAACCGGCCCTGAGTCGTCCACGCCTTGCGGATCACCTCCATGGCCTCGTCGAACCGCTCGGTCGCCTCCTCTGGCGGGATGCAAAACCCGGAGAACTCGTAACTGCGGTACCCCTTGCCGACGCCGAAATCCAAGCGCCCGTTCGACAAGAGATCGAGTGTGGCCGCCTGCTCGGCGACCAGGATCGGGTTGTGCCACGGCAATACGACGACGGCGGTGCCCAACCGGATGCGCTCGGTGCAAGCCGCCAGGTAGGCGAGCAGGCTCATCGACGCCGAGACCTGGCCGAAACCGGTGAAATGGTGTTCGACCAGGAACACGCTCGAAAAGCCGAGCTTCTCGGCCTCGATCACGTAGTTGACAAATTGGTGATACGCATCGCTGTCACCGGCCGGGCCGCCGCGTGCGCGCGCCCCGCCGAATAGTCCGAATTTCATATCCGGCCTCCCAAAAGTCTCGTGATGACATATATCTCGGCGATCCGGCCCGGGTCGAGGCTGACCCTTACACGGCCGCCGGCAGAGGAGGCATAGGATGGCATCACCGATCAAGCTTTCTCACATCGTTCTGCAGACCAACAAGCCGCGCGAGTTGCGCGAATGGTATTGCCAGGTTCTTGGCGCCGAAATCGTCCACGAGAACGACTTCATCTCGTTCATCAGCTATGACGACGAGCACCATCGAGTCGCCTTTCTCAACCCCGGCGCGCTCGACCCGCGCGAGCCGGGTGAGCGCGACAGCGGCGATTTCCGCGCCGGCAAGGAAGCCGGGCTGCACCATATGGCCTTCACCTTCAAGGGCCTCGGCGAGCTGCTCGACACCTATACACGGCTCAAGGAGATCGGCATCCGTCCCCATTGGTGCATCAACCACGGGCCGACGACCTCGATGTACTACCGCGACCCGGACAACAACCAGGTCGAACTCTTGATCGACAATTTCGAGGATGTTCGGGACGGCAAGGCCTATATGCAGTCACCCGCCTTTGCCAAAAACCCGATCGGCGTCGCGTTCGAACCCGACTCGTTCGTGACACGCTACCGAGCCGGGACCAGCGCCAAGGAGCTTGTGCGCATCGACTAACTGGCGCGGGGCCTCGGTCGACCAGCGCGCTTACCTCGATCGTGTTGGTGCCGCTCTCGTAATTGTTCACGCACTCACGGCAATGTGATCGGCATGGCAGCCATGCCGCAAGCCGCCTGTCGCCAAGCCGTGGCCGCCCTAACTGTTGCTGTGCAACAAATCGGGTGATGGCATGCTGGAAGGTGTCGAACCCAAACCCGAGGCGGAGTGCAACGATCGGCGTGCCGCGGGATGGCGTGTGGTCGTCTCGGCCTGGCTGCTCGTCGCACTGTTCGTCATCCCCTGTGCCGGGGCACAAGCGCTGGCGTCGCATCATGCCGCCGCGCCGCGTCACGTGGAGTTCGCCGGCGCCGTCATTCCCCGGCATGATCCGGCAAGCGCTGGTGTCGGCGTCCCCTGTGCTTCGCGTCTTGAAGAGTGCGGGAAGTCAGTCGAGGCGCTCACACCGGAGATCCCGTACGGAACCCCGCTCTGGTGAGCTTCTGATCACCCTAGCGGGCCGGCGCGGGCGGCGGCAGGCTCCACCGGGTTGCGCCTTGCGTCGATGGCCGCGAGCTGTGCGGCGATCCTGTCGCCGGGAATAACGATCGTCTTCTCGTCGCCCGAGGGCGACAGGAACGTGACCGAAAGACCGTCGGGGCTCGCCCGCAGCTCGCTCTCCGGGAGAATGGCGGCGAATTCCTCGGCATAGGAGCAGCCCGCGTCGCAAGTGATCTCGTCGCGGCGGATCTGGACAAATTGCAACGGATTGCCCGCGCTGTCGCGGGCCGCGTTCCAGCCCCGCTCGGCTCCGAAATAGCTGTCCGAGACATAGAGCTGATGCGCTGCTTCGCCTGTCTGGAGATCAACAAAGCTGCGCAGGCAGTAAAAATTCGTTCCCGGGACGTTCAGAAACGGGGGCGCATGCTGCGCTTTCGGGCCGACAAAGCCGACAAAGCGCGACGACGAGTCCTGGCGACTCGCGACGACAGACGTGCCGGGGGCGGCAGTCTCCTCCGGCGTGAGTTGAGCGCAGGCGGTCAGCGCCACACCCAGGGAGGCTGCGAGAAGGCTCCCGCGGCAGCAGGTCATCCGGCGTGGTCGAGAAGCTCGGTATTGTCCTCGCCGAGCCGGGGCGCCAGCTTGGCGAAGGGCGGCCGAGCGCCGTCGAACGAGAGCGGCAGCCCGACCAGCGACAAGGGGGGGCTTCCCGGCGAATGTTGGATCATGCCGAGCGCCGTGGTTTGCACGTCGCTCACCACCTTGTCGAGGCTCTGGATCGGGCTGTTCGGGATTCCGGCCGCATCGAGCCGGGCGACCCAGACCGCGACCGGTGATGCCGCGAAGAGGTCGGCGAGGATCGGGATCAACACTAGGCGATTGACGACGCGGTCGCTGTTCGTGAGAAACCGTGGGTCGTCGGCGAGACCCGGCCGCCCGATCGCGGCGCACAAGCGGCGAAACAGATTGTTGTTGCCGGCCGATACCATCATGTAGCCGTCAGCAGTTTCGAACGCCTGATAGGGCACGATCTGCTCGATGCCCGAGCCGTGCCGCCTCGGGATTTCGCCATTGGCGAGATAGGCCGAGATCGGCAGGGTCATCCAGGCGAGCGTCGTCTCGTAGAGCGACGTGTCGACCACCCCACCGCGCCCGGTATGCCGGCGTTCCTGCAGAGCCGCGAGGATGCCAATCACCGACCACATCCCGGTGGCGATGTCGATGATCGAGACGCCGACCCGGACCGGCGGACGCCCGTCCTCGCCCAACAGGCTCATCAGCCCGCCATAGGCCTGCATCATCGGGTCGTAGCCCGGCCGGTCCCGCAACGGCCCGGTCGATCCGAACGCGCCGACATTGCAGTAGACGAGGCTGGGCTTCTCGGCGAGAAGCAGATCTGCCGCAAGCCCGTATCGGTCGAGCGTGCCGTGTTTGAGATTGTGGATCAGTACATCGGCGCGATCGCGGATCAGCGCCCGCAGCCGGTCGACCTCGGCAGTGTCGGCGAGGTCGATCGTAATGCCGCGCTTGGCGCGGTTGAAGGCGTGAAAGGCTGTCGCCGTCTCTTCGGTAAAGGGCGGGCCCCAGCCGCGGCAGGCATCGCCTCCCTTCGGGTTCTCGACCTTGATGACCTCGGCGCCGAGCTCGCCGAGAATCATCCCTGCATACGGTGCGGCCACACTGTGACCGATCTCGATGACGGTAATGCCGGAGAGCGGGCGGGTGCTCGACATCGACGGTTTGCTCCAAGCAGAAGGACAGCCGAAGCCCTTAGCACCATGGAGGCACGGAGGGCAGGGGGTTTGTCGCTCGGTTCTTGGGTGCAACCTTGGCTTGAACAAAATGTTTCACATTGTTGCTCTTGCAGCAAAATCTCCCCGCAAGGTTGTAATCCTAAGACTGGAAGCGATAACCACCCCTGGTGAGCACCGTCGCGAACCCCCGATCGGCGAGCACGCTCGGAAGCCGAGCCTAACGGCAAGCTTAGATGATCGCGCAACCGGTTTCTCGCTGATCGCGGCTCTCTGCGTATCAGATTAACAATCTACAATATTGCTGTCGGATTAGCAATACCTGAAAAACCGCCAAGCACCCCGTCCGGCAGCAACGCTCAGCAAGCGGTCGGGGCGAGCGGGGCAAAACGGGTGACCTTCAAATCCCCGGCGCGCTGTTTGGTCTGCCACAAATCGTACTCCAGTTGCATCCGAAGCCACGTTTCGGCCGTGCTGCCGAACGCCTGTTCGAGCCTCAGCGCCATTTCCGGCGAAACTCCGCTTCGCCCGTTGATCAACTCCGAAAGCGCCTTGCGGGTCACGCCCAAGCCCTTCGCCGCGTCCGTCACTGAGAGGCCGAGCGGCTCGAGGCACAGTTCCTTGATGATCTCGCCTGGATGCGGCGGGTTATGCATTCTCGACATGGTTTCTCACCTCCTTCGCGGCGGTTCAGTGGTAATCGACCAAATCGATATTGGTGGTGTCCGACCGGTCGAACTCGAAAACGACGCGCCAGTTGCCCGACACTGAGACCACCCATTGCCCGTGGCGCTCGCCTCGCAACAGGTAGAGCCGCAAGCCTGGCAGATTCATTCCGGCGGGATCCGTCGCGTTGTTCAATGCCAGCAGGATTTGACGCAGGCTACGCGAGTGTTGGGGGTTGACCCCGCTGATGTCGCCGGACGTAAACAGCCGCTCCAACTCCTTGTGGCGAAACCGCAGAATCACGTGACACTTATAACGTAACGGGTTACACCTGTCAGGCCGTGAAATTGCGAGCGGCCGTAGTTGCAGAATTCAAAAAATTTTCACCGCCGGGTTAACCTCGGCATCGGCCGGAAGGGCAGCAACCCGGTGCGCACCGGCAAGGGCGGCGCGGGGTTGCGGCCGCAGACAAGATTCCAGTAGGCCCAAGATCGCGCGTCGAAAATGCCCGGCGAGGCCTGCTCCAGCACTTTGCGATATTTGTCTTTGCCGACAATCCCGCGCAACGCCTTCAGATCTTCGACCGTGCCGAACACCATGACGTGGGCGAGGAATTGCACCGGATCGGCGAGCGCCGGCTCCGGTTCCTCGAACCATATGACGCGGCGGGCAACAAGCAGCAATTCGGGTGTTGTCGGCAAGGCTTTCATGGCGCGCAACCGTCGTCGGCGCGCCGGACATGTGGCGTCGATATCGGCAGACGGGCCGAATCGACGGCCTCGACCGCCGCCCGCAACCGCTCCCGCACCTCTTCCGGCACCGTCGGCACGTCGTCGAAATAGCTGAGCGCCCTGAGCGTGATCAGCGGTGTGAAGCTGCGCCCTTAGACGGTTCCGGTCGCGAGAACGCGCAGCAGGTCGATGCCGGTGGCGGATCAGCGCGTCGATGTCGAGATAGTCCCGTGCTTGGGCGCGTTGCTGCACGTCGGCCGCCTTCGTGGCGGCGATGTTCGAGCAGCGAGGCGATATGCACCTTCGAGCCTTCGGCGATCTCACCCGGCCCGCAACGGATCTGCTCGTCGCGCTCCAGCGCGCCGAGACACTCCTGGACGATCTCGCCGAGACCGGCGAACCGGCGGCGCAGGCGGTGGAGCCGGCCGGCGTTGGGCTCGCGAGTGCGCGGCTCGGTGATGTTGGCGAAGCCGTAGGTGCACCCGTCGCCGGCGCACTGAAGTGCGGGTCTCGACCGAGGTCGAAACCTGCGCCGCCTGCCACTCCCGTCGCAAGTCATTGCCAAGAACCCGATGCCCGGTGAGCCCTATTTCGACGGCTATCTTCCTCATTGCTCGAGCGCAGCCTTTATCACGCCGACGGGCAGATAGACGGCGAGGTCTATGAGTACGGCTCGTTCCTGCAGAGCCGCATGCATCACGCCGGGGTCACCTGCTCCGATTGCCACGATCCGCACAGTGCCAAGCTGCGGGCCGACGGCAATGCGCTGTGCGCCCAATGTCACATGCCCGCCAAATTCGACGTGGCGGAGCACCATCATCCCCCGCCCGGCAGCGCCGGCGCGCAGTGCGTCAACTGTCACATGCCGACCAAGACCTACATGGTCGTCGACGTTCAGCGCGAGGAAAATCGCCGATGACTGGCTGCCCAAACCCAAAAACCTTCACCCGTGGTCGGAAGACAGGTTCGCCGTCAAACATCCGAAGTGGAGCCGTATGCAGGAAAGCTGCGCATACGGTTCTATGCGGGGGGCGCTCAGTAATGAGCGTGCCTACCGCGCTCGACCGAGATCGAGTTACGCAGGATCAGTGCGCTTACCAGATGTAGGTTTGGGCTAAATTGAAGGTATCTGATCTCCTACGCACCGGAGGAACGAAATGCTCCTAGCCTTCATCGTTGGAACTTTTATCACTATTTTCATGTCGAACTTGGCGATCGGGCAGACCACGCTCTACAGCGCCACTTTTTACGGTGACGGAAGTGGAGAACTTGTCAACGAAACCTGCAAATTCGTTCCGGTTGACTGTAACGTGGGCCTGAGCGGTGCTGACGCCCTTCCGATTTTGGTCAATCCGTGGGAACCAGTCTCCATCAACATCCACTGCGTGGAGCTGGTATTCCTCCCCGGCCCATTTGTTTCCCGGAATACATATCTCTTTGTCGGCAACAGCTATTCGCCGGACATTATGCTATGGGCGACGGCTCAGATGGGTGGCAGGAGCGCCAATTGCTTTCCGGCGAGCACTTCTTTTCCGTTTCCGGCCGCCGCCGCTGGTGCTCCTGCGAACAAGCCCGGACAGAATGATTTCCGCCTCCCGCATCTCGACGTTCATGTTCAGGGCTACTTCTACCCAAATTATTTTTTCTGGCGTCTTGCCTCTTATTTCTCGCGGTCGTTCGCTGGCATATACCGAGTTTATCTTACCGTTTACTATACGAAAAATCCAATCTGAGAGGCCGTCTCAAAACTCGCCGAAGGGAGGAGACAAGACACCGTCGGCCATGGATTTGGTGACAAACCCATCTAACCCGGCGACCACCTCGGCGACGGCGCGGTGATACGCGCCGATGACTTCGCGCCGGCGCGGCGCGCGTTAAGGTCGCGCGGCGAACCTCGGGAGGATGCCATGAAACTTCGCCTTTGCCGGCTGCTCGCGACTGCGGCTTTCGTTTCCTGCATTCTCGGCAGCGTCCAAACTCTCGCGCAAAGCGCCTACATTACCAACGATGGCTCCGGCAATGTGTCGGTGATCGACACGGCGACGAATACGGTGACCGCCACGATCACCGTCGGCACCGCGCCCTTCGCCGTGGCGGTCAGCCCGGACGGCGGCACGGTCTATGTCGCGAACATCGACTCCGACAATGTGTCGGCGATCGCCACGGCGACGAATCAGGTGATCGCCACGATCACCGTCGGCAGCTCCCCCGAGGGCGTGGCGGTCAGCCCGGACGGCAGCACGGTCTATGTCGCGAACCAGCACTCCAACAATGTGTCGGTCATCGACACGGCGACGAATAGGGTGACCGCCACGATCCCCGTCGGCAGGGAGCCCGGCGGCGTGGCGGTGACGCCGGACGGCAGCAAGGTCTCTGTCGCTAACTTCCTCTCCAACAATGTCTCGGTGATTGCCGCGGCGACGAATACGGTGACCGCCACGATCGCGGTCGGCGCCAATCCCTTCGGTATGGCGGTCGCCCCAGACGGCAGCACGGTCTATGTCGCGAACGCGGGCTTCGGCACCAACACCGTGTCGGCGATCGCCACGGCGACGAATAGTGTGACCGCCGCGATCCCCGTCGGCAGCCAGCCCGGCGGCGTGGCGGTGGCGCCGGACGGCAGCAGGGTCTATGTCGCGAACTTCCTCTCCAACAATGTGTCGGTGATCGCCACGGCGACGAATACGGTGACCGCCACGATCCCGGTCGGCAGCGAGCCCTTCGGCGCGGCGGTCACCCCCGACGGCTGCAAGGTCTATGTCGCGAACGGGGCCGCCAACAATGTGTCGGTGATCGCGACAGCGACGAATGCGGTGACCGCTGTGATCACCGTCGGCAGCGGGCCCGTCGGGTTCGGCGTGTCCATCATCCGGCCGAGGCTTGCCGGGACCCAAGGGTTCTCGAACTGTCACGGCTAGAGCGTCTCGGCGTTGGCCCGGCGGTTCGGCGGCAAAACCGCGTCATCCTGTGCCGAATGGTCAAATCCCCCTCTGGGTTGTTCCGGTCTCGGCGATGATGTCTTGGTTCCGTCCCCCGCACGCTCGCCGCTACTGTAAGCAGGGGTTTGGCGAGAGGCAGGCATGATCCGAACCGGGATGAATATCGCGCGGGGCTGCGCGACGGCCGAGATCTGGATCGACGGCGAACGCGTGCACGACGTCACGGCCCACCCCGCGTTCAAGCCGGTCGTCGACCTCAAGGCGCGCATGTACGACATGGCGCAAGAGCCGGCCTGGGCCGAGATCATGAGCTTCGACGACGCGGGCGAGCGCTATTCGACCTTGCTCCGACCGCCGACCGAAAAGACCCACTGGCACGAGAAATGGCGTGCGATCGACGCCTAATCTAAAGGACATCCGCGGCATTCTGACCCGCGTCGGTGACGAGACCGTCGGCGAGATGTGGTCACTCTACGACGGCCGCGATGTGCTGAACGAGATCGATCCGCGCTTTGGCGACAATATCGATCGTCACATCCGTCGGGTATTGCAGCAGGATATTTTTCACGTCTCGGTGAACACCGATCCCAAGGGCGACCGCTCAAAGCGCCCGCAGGACCAGGACCCCGACATGATGGTGCAGTCGTTAGGGAGACCGACGCCGGGATCGTCCTGCGCGGCGCCAAAATACGAGACCGCCGCTTCATATGCCGACCAGGCGTTTTTGAAACCGACAATCGCCAGCTGGACCGACGAGCAATTGTCGGACTACGCGGTCGGCTGCATCGTCAAAATGGGAGCTCCGGGGGTCAGGCATCTCTGCCGCTCGGGTTTTGCCGGTCGAGCCAGTGCCGCCGATTACCGCTGGCCAACCGCTTTGACGAGATCGACACATTGGTCGTCCTCGACAATGTGCTGGTGCCGTGGGAGGACGTGTTCTTTTACCGCCACACCCGTGCAGCCTAGTATATCCGTGGCACCCTGCACCGCTATTAGGCGTTCCCCTATGTCTTGCGCATCCTCTACACCGCCGACCTGATGATCGGGGCGGCGTTGCGGAACGTGCAGCAGACCGGTCTCGACAAATTGCCGGCCGTTCGCGAGAAGCTCGCCGATCTCGTCTGCTATCGTGAAGGCATCAACGCCCATCTCGTCGCGGCAATCGCCGAGGCGCAAAAGAGCCCGGGCGGTCTATTGATGCCGCACCAGTCGCTGCTCTACGCCGGCCGGGTCCATGCTTGCGCCAACCTGCCGCAGATGATGCACATTACGCGTGAGCTGTGCGGCGGCCAGATCTGCGTGACGCCCAATGCTGCGTCCTTCGCTGCTCCGGGCCCGCGCGAGTGGCTCGAAAAATTCTACACGCTCAACGACAACTGGCTGGCCGAAGACCGCCGCAAGCTGTTGGCCTTTGCTCGCGATCTGTTGAATTCGGATCACGCCGGTCATCGGCTGACCTTTGTGCAGTTTGCCCAGACTCCCCACTTCAATCACCTGAACGCGGTCTACAACGCCTTCGACTTTTCCGGCCCGCTCGAATTCGTCAAGAAGGCCGCGGGTCTGTCCGATCGCGTCGACGGCAAGGGGGGTTGAGCTGGGCAATCGAGGAAAATGTGCCTCGCATAGCCTATCCCCAACGCGCCGAAACCTCCTGATCGGCGATCCCAGACGGCCGTTTAAATTGTGCAGGGCGCGGTGCTAGAAGCGCATTTACGGTGGGGGCGAATGCTGCCGTAACGCGGCAGCTAATGTTTTGTTGAGCTGCCCGTAAGTTCATGGACCTGCTTGGCCACGATAGCGCGGGCCGGGCCGCTGCGACATGATGACGCGCCTCAGCTCGGACTATACCTAGTGTCCGCCGGATCATAATAATCGCGCGGTCGAGAAAGATGTGCACTCCGAGCCAGCCCATCTCGAAGCCAAGCTTACATCACAAGCGCGACGAGAAATATTCAAAACACCGATTTGCGACTTTATAAATACTTAAAAACATTTTCCAAAATAAGCAATTATGCGACTGCAGAGCGGGCGCGGGCGAAGCCGGGGGTTGTCCCGGCCTTTGTTGAAATTTGCTCGGCAGGCATCGCCTGTTGAGTAGGTTACGCCGCCTCGGCAGCCGGTTCAACGGTGCTGTCGGCGGTA
>Ga0209039_10000321_pt1 | contig 46243 bp, 38 predicted proteins | sample BogFormECP12_OM1_FD_188238 | JGI IMG/M metagenome (GOLD analysis project Ga0209039, IMG submission 188238) | Bog forest soil microbial communities from Calvert Island, British Columbia, Canada - ECP12_OM1 (SPAdes) (version 2) | ecosystem: Environmental > Aquatic > Freshwater > Wetlands > Bog ...
CAGTACCACCTAAAAAGCAACGCTTGCTGGCCAGCAAGTTTGGACTTGGAAGATTGCGACTCGCGCAACTCCTTACCCGATTCAAAAGTAGCATGAGGGTGAGTACCAAGCCGGGGAAGAAGAACTGCAAGTGAATGATAACAGGGCAAATTGAGGTGAAGATTTTTTGTGAACGAAAAATCAAGATCACAGAACCGACACAAATTGCTGAAAGCCACTGGAGACGTTCCGTGCGTCCCCGGGTTTTCCCTGGGCGTATCGCCCGTGGACCCGTCGCAGCAGCAGCGAAAGTGAGTCTCCCCGCTCGGGCAGCGCTATTAAATGGATATGGTTGGTCATCAAACACCAGCCGAGTCAGGCCGACTCCCGCGTCTTCCAGGTTTTGGCGCATTGAACTCAGGTAGGTTTCCCGGCCGTCGGCGGCTGAAAACGTTCCCCGTCGGTCCACTCCGCGTTGCGTCACGTGGCAAGCGACACCAGGCAGGATACAGCGGTCGCGCCGGGGCATATACCACCTCATAGTGCTACCGGCGAGCCGAGGCTCTCAGGCTGACCCGTTTTCTCCATGGCCGGTTGCGCTGGGACCGCGCATTGGGGGCGGACGCCCTGGTGCGGGCGCGCTCTCCTGGTCGCGCTCCGGCGCGTTAATCAGGGAATGCCGAGCGGGGCCCTGCGCTACAATAGCCGTTCGCATGCAGGTACTTCAGGCGGGTCAACATAAACTGATCTATCTCGAGCTCGAACCCGAGACGGTGGCGAGCATCGCCCGCCAGGCCGGGTTCGAGACGCGAACCCGCGAAAGCCAGCGGGGCATCCAACTGGATCTGGCGGCGCGCGAGCGTGAATCGCCGCTGTTGCTGTTCGACGCCGCCGATCCGGCCAATCTGGGCTGGTTCTCGCGCTGCCAGTTCTACGTGGACGGCCGCTCCGGGTCGGTGATGCAGACGCCCATGACGCTGGCCAACAAGAAAGACCGCGGCGGCAAGGCCCAGCGCCACGCGGTACGCCTTTCGATCAACAAGGAACTACCCGCCAGTTTCCGCCTGCCCGGCCGCCAGCCTCTTACCGAGCAGGTGTTTTATCACCTGCTGTTCAACTTCCTGGCCGCCCTGACCCAGACCGGCGTAGCGGTTTGCGGCACGGGCGCCGTGGAACCCCTGGCCGGCCGGACCGAAAGCGTCGGCACGCGCAATTAGGCCTAGTGCTGTTTGCTTGATGGGGCACACCTCTCAACACGCGCCGAGATCGGCGCTTGGGGGCACTTTCCGATATAAGAGAGGACTTGTCGGGATCTATCCCTGGAAATGATATGTAAGACTCAACGGATCAGCAAATTGACTCCACTTTTGTCTCACTTGGCCGCGCCAATGCTCTCGGGACGGCAATGGCGCGATTCCGGCTACATGCCGAAATGGTCGATCAAACGGAGGTTTGAGATTGGCGTCAAGACAGAATCCGGTCCACCATGCCGTGGCCTTGTCCACCTTTGGGCTTACGATTGATTGCTGCTGGTGGAGAGCGATCTGACGGCTGTTCGGGGGCATGGCGGGAAGGATCGCCGCCTTGCCGCTGGCGACGGAGTAGGTTCAGCGCACACCGCATCGGAGTGCTATACTCTTGGCACGGTTTGAGTTGTGCAGTTATGAGCCGGTTCCCGATTTTCCCGGCTCTTGGATTTAAAACCCTGAAGGGGGTGCACGCGTGCTCGACCTGGTTATTGTTCGTGCAATTTTTATTTTAGTTCTTGCCACTTCTGCATACTTTCTGCATCCAGAGAATGTTTCTCCCTGGATCTCGGCAGCCGGTGGCGCGGTTCTTGGTTGCTGCATCATCTTCTTTGAAGTCCGCCTGGAGCGCATCAGCCTCAAACGCTTGATTGGCGCCGCGGCGGGATCCGTTCTGGGGATCTTCGGCGCTTTTCTGATGTGCCTGGTGCTGGCCAAGGCCTCGGCGCCGCCCGCCCTGCAAGTCGGTCTGCTCCTGTGGATGACCTACGTCGGCATGATCGTGGGCGCCAATAAGGGCGACATGCTCAACCTGGCGGCGCTGGGCGGCATTTTTGGCAGCGAGAAGGCGTCCAAGCGCTCGTTCAAGATTCTCGACACCAGCGTCATCATCGACGGCCGCATCGCCGACATCGCCGAAACCGGCTTTCTGGACGGCGTGCTGGTGATTCCCCAATTTGTGCTGCGCGAGCTGCAACTGGTGGCCGATTCGGCCGACTCCATGAAGCGCAACCGCGGCCGCCGCGGCCTCGACATCCTGCAGCGCATCCAGAAAATGGCGCACCTCACAGTACAGATCGCCGAAGAAGACTTCCCCCACGTGCGCGACGTGGACATGAAGCTCATCGAACTGGCCAAGGTCTACGACTGCAAAGTCATCACCAACGATTTCAACCTCAACAAAGTGGCCCAACTGCACGGCGTCGAGGTGCTGAATATCAACGAACTGGCCAATTCGCTGAAGCCCATCGTCCTGCCCGGCGAGACCATGCGGGTCTTCATCCTCAAGGAGGGCAAGGAGTACAACCAGGGCGTGGCTTACCTGGATGACGGCACCATGGTGGTGGTGGATAACGCCAAGAAGATGATCTCCAAGACCGTCGACATTTCGGTCACCAGCGTGCTGCAAACCACCGCGGGGAAGATGATCTTCGGCAAGTTCGACGACCGGACGCACGTGGCGCTGCCGCTCGAAAAACACGATCGTCCGGTGCGCAAGAGCGATCCGCAGCCCATGAGCAATGTGCCGGCGGAGAAAACCACGATAGAATCGTAGAACACATGAAAGTCGCCGTCATATTGCCCGCGGCGGGTTTGGGCACTCGCATGGGCAAGGGCTCCGCCGAAAAGACAGGCACCAGCCGGAAGCAGTTCATGCTGCTCGAAGGCTCGCCCATCCTGCTGCATACGGTGCGCAAATTCGTGGCCACCGAAAGCGTGGGCGAGATCGTGGTGGCGGTGCGCGCGGAAGACCTCGACTGGGTGAGCGACATGCTGGCCGGCGAATTCGCGGGACATACGGTGCGGGCGGTGGAAGGCGGCAACAGCCGCCAGCAGTCGGTCGAGAACGCGCTCCGCTCGCTGGCCTCCGATACGAAGCTGGTGGCCGTGCACGACGCGGTGCGGCCGTTCATCGATCCCGTCACCATTCGGAAGGTCATTGACGAAGCGGCCGAAACCGGCGCCGCCATTGTGGGCCTGCCGGCCGTCGATACCGTGAAACAGGTGAGCCGCGGCACCGGCCGCGTGTACATTCGCGCCACCCTCCCGCGCGACAAACTGGTGATGGCGCAGACACCCCAGGTTTTCCGCTACGACCTGCTGAGGCGCGCTTTCGAGTTGGCCCGCGAAGACGGGTTTGTGGGCACCGACGAAGCCAGCCTGGTGGAGCGCCTGGACGTGGATGTCAGCGTGGTGATGGGCAGCGACCGCAACATCAAGATCACCAAGCCGGGCGACATGGAACTGGCGCACCTGTTCTTCCGGGAGGAAAACCGACTTTGAGCGAATACCGCACCGGCCAAGGCTGGGACGTGCACCGGCTGGTGGCCGGCCGGCCGCTGATTTTGGGCGGCGTCGCGATCCCCAGCGAATTCGGCCTGGAAGGCCATTCCGACGCCGACGTTCTGGCCCACGCCATCACCGACGCCATTCTGGGAGCCGCCGCCATGGGCGACATCGGCATGCACTTCCCGGATGACGATCCGCGCTGGAAAGACTGCGACAGCCTGGTCTTTCTGCGGCAGGCGCAGACCATGGCGGTGGCGCGCGGTTACCATATCGTCAACGTGGATTCCACCGTCGTCTTGGAACGTCCCAAGTTGAAGGATTACCGCGAAGCCATCCGCCAGCGGCTGGCGGAAACCCTGGGCCTGGAGTTGGACCGCGTCTCGGTGAAATTCAAGACCGCCGAGAAAGTCGGACCAGTGGGCGAAGGCCGCTCGGCCGAAGCGCAGGCCGTTGTGAGCCTGCAGCGCATGGGCTCCGGCCCGTTCCACGAATCGTAACAAGGTGATCGCCGGGTTGACAGACGAAAGCGTCTGTCCCACTTTGCTGTGCCCACGCCTCTACTTCAGGTAGAACACTTCCTTCATCATGGCGAACCGCTCGCCTTCCCGCTTCTCGGGTACCGGCTCGAACAACCGGCTCATGAGCTCCTGCCAGCGCAGGTTCACCGGGTCGCGGTCCAGCTCGTCCCAGGCCCGCTCGAAATCGTCCACCCGCAAACTCAACACCAGCTCCTGCCCGCGCCGGAAAATGGAGTACTCCGAAATCCCCACCTCCTTGAGCTTGGCGAGCAACTCCGGCCACACCCGCTGGTGTTCCCGTTCGTATTCTTCGATGGCGTCGGCTTTGATGCGTAGTTTGAAAGCGTAGCGAGGCATCCGGCTCCTTTGGGCGTCTTCGCGGTTCTCTGATCTTTCCGGCGCTACGCGTAGCTCGAAACTGCCGCTGCGTTTCGCTTGGCCCGCTCCGCCGTGATTCGTTCCAGGTATCCGCTCTGCCGGAAGGCATCCATGGCGTCCGCCGGCAGCCCTTTGGATTCCGACCATTCCCGAATCACCGGCCGCACGTCGGTCGCGAAGGCCGTCTTCAGGCACTCCTCCGCGTCCACCAGCGTGCACTTCGTCTGCAATCCGGCGAGCTTCTCGTGATCCACCAGCGCCGCCTTGGCGTACAGTTCCATGGCCGTCCTCACCGTCTGGATCATAGCTTCCATCTTGCCCTTCAAATTGTGGCTCTGGTCGATCATGTACGCGATGTCCGCCGTCTTCCCGCTCTCCCATTCGAAATATCGAATCTCGTGGAAAATGCGAAACACCTGATATGGATCGATCGATCCCATGGTCAGATCGTCATCCGCGTACCGCCGATCGTTAAAGTGGAATCCGCCCAGCATCCCCAGGTCCAGCAGCCATGCCACAATCTGCTCGATGTTCTGCGCCTGGTAGTGATGCCCCGTATCCACCAGCACCCGCGCATTCGGCCCGGCTTCCTTCGCGTACTCGAGCGCCATGCCCCAGTCCGCGATATCGGTGTGGTAAAAAGCCGGCTCGAACGGTTTGTATTCCACCAGCATCCGTTGCTCCGCCGTCATCTGCCGGTGTGCCGCCTTCAATCCTTCCGCCATCCAGCGCCGCCGCCGCCGGATATTCTGCGTCCCCGGATAATTCGATCCGTCCGCGAACCACAGCGAAAGATCGCGGCTTCCCAACCGCTTGGCAATCTCCAGGCAGTTCAGAATGTGATCCAGCGCTTCCCGCCGCACGTCCGCATCCGGGTTTGCCAGCGATCCGTATTTGTACACCTGGTCCTGAAACGTGTTGGGATTGATGGAGCCCGCCCGCAGTCCGTACTTCACCCCGAGCGCCTGCACCTCCGCCACATCCTCGACGCCGTTCGGCAGGTCCCACAACACATGCAGCGCGATGGTCGGGCATACCCCCGTCCAGCGGTGCACTTGTCCCGCGTCGCTATATTTTTCTTCGATCGTCGCAGCCGCCGCGGGCTGCAAGAACTTCCCGAACCGGGTGCCCGTATTGGCAAATCCCCAAGAGGGCAGTTCGATCTGGAACGCATTCAGCGCATGAATGATGGTATCGGCCTGTCTATTCGGAATCACGTTTAGTTCCCGCTGCAAAGTTTCACTATGAAGGGTATGCGGCAAGCCCGTCAAAACAATTATCAACCAAACTGCCCGTTTCATGTTGCGGAATCCTGCCGCCCGTCGCCCTCCGCCGGAACCCAAACATGCCAGGGACCTTATTTCCCATCGCTCCCCTTGCTGGTCCAGCTGTCCGCTGGCCATCTGCTCCAGCTGTTTCACATCGGTAAACAAGTTTCCTCGTACTGCCTCCACGCCTGTGTGCCTGCTTCCACCCGCCCGCTTTGGAATGCCATGAATTCATGCGCTGAACCCATCAAGTCCGCATCCGCCTGCGTTTAGTGATCCGAAACGCCATCGTCCCGCCGGAATCCCCTTGTAGCGCCCGCGCTGCCTCAGTAGCATAGATCGTATGCGTGCCAACCTTTTATGGTGTGGTGTCATCGCTTCGCTTGCGGCCGGCTGTTTCCTGGCGCCGGCTACTTCTCCGGCTGCGTCTCCGGCCAGTATCGCCGATCTCCGCCGCGGTTTCGAACAGCCGCCCGCCGACGCGCGCATCATGGTCCGCTGGTGGTGGTTCGGCCCCGCCGTAACCACCGCCGAACTCGAACGCGAGTTGCGCACTATGAAGGAAGGCGGCATCGGCGGCGTCGAGGTCCAGCCGGTCTATCCGCTCGAGCTCGACAACCCCGAACAAGACATCCGCAACCTGCCTTATCTCTCCGACGGCTTCCTCGACGCCCTCCGCTTCACCGGCGAAAAAACCTACGAGCTGGGACTGCGCTTCGATCTCACGCTCGGCAGCGGCTGGCCCTTCGGCGGCCCGCACATCCCCATCACCCAGGCTGCCGGGCGTCTCCGCATCGAGCGCGTCGCCGTGCCCGCCGGCGCAGCCGCCGTTGCGCTTCCCACGCTCGCCGCCGGCGAGACCTTCATCGCCGCCTTCCTGGCCGATCGCCGCGTCACCGATATCGACAACTCGACTCTCCGCGTCCCGCCGGATCCCGAGCGGGCCCGCACCGCCCTGGTCTTTATCGCCAGCCACACCCGCATGATGGTTAAACGCGCCGCCGTCGGCGCGGAGGGTTTCGTTCTCGATCACTACGACCCCTACGCCATTGCGACCCACCTGCACGCCGTCGGCGACCGCCTCGCCCAAGCCTTCGGGAAGAATCCTCCCTACGCCGTCTTCAGCGACTCGCTCGAAGTCGAACGCTCCGATTGGACCACCAACTTCCTCGAGGAGTTCCGCCAGCGGCGCGGCTACGACCTGCTGCCTCACCTGCCCGCGCTTGCCTCCGACACCGTCAAAGATTCCGCCGCGATCCGCCACGATTGGGGCCGCACCCTGAGCGAGTTGGCCGACGGCAATTACCTCATCCCCATCCGTGAGTGGGCCCACCAGCACGGCACTCTCTTCCGCTCGCAAAATTACGGCACACCGCCGGTTTCGCTCTCGAGCAACGCGCTGGTCGATCTTCCCGAAGGCGAAGGCGTCCAGTGGCGTCGCTTCTCCCCCACCCGCTGGGCCGCTTCCGCCAACCACCTCTACGGCCGCCCCATCACTTCTTCCGAAACCTGGACGTGGCTCCACTCCCCGGTCTTCCGCGCTACCCCGCTCGACCTCAAAGCGGAAGCCGACATCCACTTCATTCAGGGCGTCAACCAGTTGATCGGCCACGGCTGGCCCTATTCGCCGCCCTCCGCCGGTGAGCCCGGGTGGCGCTTCTATGCGGCCGCCGTTCTCAACAATCACAACCCCTGGTGGCTCGTCATGCCCGACATCACGCTTTACCTCCAGCGCGTCAGTTTCCTGCTTCGCCAGGGCCGCCCCGCCAATGACGTCGCCGTCTACCTGCCCACCGACGATGCCTATGCCGGCTTCACTCCCGGCAACGTCTCGGTCAATAAGATGATGGACGATCTGATCGGCCCAGCGGTCATTCCACAGATCCTCGACGCCGGCTACAACTTCGATTTCATTGACGACGCCGCCATCGCCCGCGCCGGTGTGCCTTATCGCGTCCTCGTTCTGCCCGCTGTCCAGCGCATTCCGCTCACCACTTACAAGAAACTCGAAGACTACGCCCGCAAAGGCGGAATCCTCGTCGCCGTGCGCCGCGTTCCTTCGCTAGCCACTGGTCTCATGGAACAATCCGACACTCCCCAAATCGTGGAACTGTCCCGCTCGCTCTTCATGAGCGCCGATTCCGACGGCCATCTGGTGGAAATCGAATCCCGTCTCGGCCAGTCGCTCCAACAATGGCTCGCGCCCGATGTCTCGACCGGCCCTACCACCGCCTCCGCGCTCGGTTTCATCCACCGCAAGCTCGATTTCGCCGACGTTTACTTCCTCGCCAACACTTCCAATCACTCCGTCCACGCCTCCGCCGCTTTCCGCTCCACCGCTCCCGACGCCGCCTGGTGGAATCCTTTCACCGCCAAGGTCTCGAAAGCCGCCGGCTCCCAACTCAATCTCGACCTTGCACCCTACGAATCCCGCGTCCTCGTCTTTTCAAAGGAGCGCACCCCGCCCGCCGCCGTGCCCACCACTCCCATCCCAGCACCCGTCGAGGTCACCGGCCCTTGGAACGATGCCGCTTCCTGGGTCAATTTCTCCGGCCAAAAGACCTACTCGATCACCGTCACGGTTCCGCAATCCATGCTGGCTTCGCGTCATGCCCTTTATTTGAATTTCGGCGAAGGCACGCCCGTCGCTACTCAGGAGCGCCGTTCCGGTTCCGGCATGCGCGCCATGCTGGAGAGCCCGGTCCGTGAAGCCGCCGTCGTCTATGTAAACGGCAAGCGCGCCGGATCCGTATGGCGTCCGCCCTATGAACTGGAAATTGGCGGTTTGCTCCACGCGGGCACAAACGCCATCCGCATCACCGTCGCCAACCTCGCCATCAACGAACTGGCCAGGGGCCCGCTGCCCGATTACAAAGCCCTGAACGCCAAGTACGGCGAACGTTTCCAGGCGCAGGACCTGAACAATTTGCAGTCGCTGCCCGCGGGGATACTGGCGCCGGTGCGGCTGATCGCGCGGTAGTGGCTGGAGCGTTGCCATGGACATAAGTCCCTCGCGAAACTGAGCGAAGCCAATTCGAGTTTTCCCAAACGGGCCCAATTTCGGAGGCAAAGCTTTCTCACGCGCCTCGCGACGAAACCGGGTGAGAAAAGCGGGCGAAAGCCAGTCACCGGAAGTGCAGGATCTACCGTAGCGTGCAGATTTTGCCGCCTAGGCCGAACCGCAGCAGAGTGCAGCGCGAAGACGATCGCAATGCGAACCACGGCGCGGTTCCGACGCGGCTTGCTAGAATGGAGGGCGATGTCCCAAGCGCCTGCGGTTTCGGGCCGGATCCTCATCGTCGACGATGACGAGCGTCAGCGCGCCGCTATGATTGCCATGCTTGCGGATTGCGACTTCGATACGCAGGTCGCGGCCGACGGGCAGGAAGCGCTGGAACGGCTCAATGCTTTCAACGCCGACGTCATCGTTGCGGATTTGATCATGCCGCGCATGGACGGCTTTGAATTGCTCCGGCACCTGAAGGCACGCGGCGACCTCACTCCGGCGATCACGCTCACCGGCTTCGGCAGCATGGAAAAGGCGCTTTCCGCCGTCCATGACCTTAAGGCGTTCTGGTACCTGGAGAAGCCGGTGGAGCCGCGCGCCTTCAAGATCCTTCTGGAACGTGCGATTCACCACAAAAGGAGTCTGCAGAGAACCGAAGAGTTGAAGCGCGACCTGAGCCTTCGCGGCGTATTGGGGGACCTGGTAGGGACTTCCCCGGCGATGCAGCAACTCTTCTCGTTCATCCGGCAGGTGGCGCCCACTTCTGCGCCCGTATTGATCTGTGGAGAGAGTGGCACCGGGAAGGAGCTGGTGGCACGAGAGATCCATAAGTGCAGCCCCCGAGGTGATGGGCCTTTCATCGCGATCAATGCAGCCGCCTTACCCGAGACTCTGGTGGAGAGCGAGTTATTCGGCCACGAGAAGGGCGCGTTTACGGGAGCCATGGAGCGATCGGCCGGTTGCTTCGAGCAGGCTCACGGGGGCACCTTGTTGCTCGACGAGATCGGCGAGATGCCGCTCGCTACGCAACCAAAGTTGCTGCGGGTTATCGAGGACCTGCGAGTGCGGCGGCTTGGCGGCAAGCACGAAATCGCGGTAGACGTCCGGGTACTTGCCGCGACCAGTCAGGAACTGGGGACGCATTTGCGCGAAGAACTTTACTACCGGTTGAGCGTGTTCCAGATCGTAGTGCCGCCGCTGCGTGAACATAAAGAGGATATCGCGCCGATCGCCGAAGTGATGCTGCAGGATCTGAACAAGAAACACGGCACGCGGATTACAGGGGTGGACGCCGAAGTGCTGCAGCTTTTTCACGGGTATGATTGGCCCGGTAATGTGCGGGAGCTGCGCAATATTCTGGAGCGAGCCGCGATCATGGCGGGCGAGGGTTCGATCCGGCTGACGGATCTTTCTTCCTCCGCGTTGGGTGCAACGCCCGGCCCATATACACGGCCGTCGGCCGGCCAGGGTCCGGCAACGTTCCAGCCTGGGCAGCCACTCATAAAACTCGAAGAGGCTTACATCAAACTCACGCTCGAGCACGTGCGCGGCAATCGCAAACTCGCCGCCGAGATGTTGGGGATCAGCCTGCGGACGCTGCAGAACCGGATCGCCGCGCTGCGCGAAGGGGCGAAGATGGCAGATCCCGGCTCGTGAACGGCTCGCCCTGGCGCGGTTATGGCGCCTTGGGCTGGATCAGCTCCTGAATCTGGTCGACGGCCTCCGCCATGCTGGTTACCAATCGATCCGGTCGGGTTCGTTCGAAACGGGCCTTGGCCTTCTCCGTATCGCCGCTGAAGCCCCAGATGCCGATGACCAGCTTGACCTTGGGAAAGCGGTCCCGAATCAGTTTGCACATGGTCCGCGCGGGTGGAAAGGCATAAGGCGGCAACGCGGAGATGCAGATGACGTCGTCTGGTCTGATCTCAAGCAACGCCAGCATATCGGCCAGGGAAGCGTGGGCGATGGGAAGAGACAGGGCCGCGTAGCCCGCCCGCTCCAGGAGCTGCGCCAGCATGGCGGCCGCGACCTCGTCGGCCCGATCGTTGGCGGGAAGGCAGACGACCCGGACGCTGAGACGCTCCGCAGTGCCCGATTCCGCCGCGGCAGCTTCGGCTGGGGATGAATCGTGCGCCGGCTGGTATTCCGAAAGCTCGGTAATCAGGTCGTTAACGCTGAGAAAGAGATACTCCTCCCTGGCTGTGTCAATCGCCCCTTTGTGGCGATCCTGCTCGGCCAGGCTCAAAGCCGGTATGAGCACCGAATCGTATAACTCCACCAGGGGTTTTTCTTTCAAGAAGCGGTCCACAATCGCGTGGGCTTCCGGCTGGTCCATCGCCAGCAAGCGCTGGTAGATCTGAGCATCCGTCCCCAGAACCGCTTCATCTCCCAGCAGGATATGAAGAAAAGAGAGTTGCGGAACGTAGCGGCCCAGCACAACCAGGCAAACCGTCAGGGGCGTAGACAGAATAAGACCGGCTGGTCCCCACAGAACAGTCCAGAAGACAGCCGCCACCAACAGGGCCAACGCGGAGATTCCCGTGTTCGCCCCGTAAAGCCACGGCTCGACGAAGTTGGCAATGATCAGTTCGAGCGAAGCAAACAACAGGAACACCAGCAGCGATGGCACCCAACTGTTAAAGGATGCCAACGAGAGTGCGATGGGCAGCGCGGCGGCAACCATGGTGCCGATATACGGCACGATGCGCAGGAGGCCGCCGACGACTCCCCACAGCGCGGGATTGGGCACGCCAATGCAGTACAGACCGAGTCCGAACAGAGTTCCAAAGCTGGCATTGACCAAGACCTGCATCAGCAGGTAACGGCTGACCCGTTGCGCCGCATCGTCGAGCGCTTGCGTCATGAGGTTGATCTGACCGAGTCCCACCAGCCGGAAAAAACGATTTCTCAAGTCGAATCTCTTGACCAGCATGAAGATGGTGAAGATCAGGACAAGTCCTGTTAGTGCCAGAGGCCGAAGAACGGGCTGGACCAGACCACGAAGGTAGTCCAATCCACTGGCCGGCGGTTGCACGATCTGTACAGGCAAGGGAGTCCCGGCAGTCGACGGCGCAATGCCTGGCTGCCGATTCTGCACCGCAGGACCTGGTTCCGGAGAGGTTGCCACGGGGCTCGAAAGCTCACGCGCAATTTCCTTCAAGCTGTTGACCGCCAGTCCTATCGGTCCTTTAGTGGGAATGCGCAACGCTTCCATCTTGGCATCAATGTTCTGATGGTAGCTGGGAAGCTCTTTAGCGACGTCAACGAGCTGGATTGCAATGATCCAGGCAAGGCAGCCGGCCGCCGCCATGGTCAGCAGGACGGTCACAACCACGGACGGCACGCGGCCGATGCGCGATTTTTGCACGAGCGCAACCACAGGGCTCAAAACGAACGTCAGAATGAGGGCAAATGCCAGAGGGATCACGATTTCGCGGGCAAAGTACAGTGCCGCGATGGTGGCAAACAGCATGACCATCGCCCAGTGATTGGAGCTTGGGAGCTGCCTTTGTGATGCGCCGAGGGCCTCCGGCGTTGAAGCGTTGCGCGAATCAACCGCGCTGGCCGCGGGGCCCTTGGTGGGGGGCTTGTGGAAGAACCGTCGGTTCCAGAGGAAGGCCATGTTCAGTTATAACCGGTTATCGAGGCCTTCACCAGACCCGGCGATGTCGTACTCGACTCGTTCCGCGGCCCTTGGCACGCTTTTGGCTGCCGGAATCCCCGGCCGCCGGTGAAGGTGGCCGAGAGTTAGAGCATTCCGGGTGCCAAGTCCTTCGAGGAGTTGTGGAACGGCGATTTTGGCTCTTCAGTCTGGGCAGATGACCCTGCGGGCTCGGGGCATCGACTCGGCTGCATTTTCAATGCCGCCCCCATCTAAGAAGAGACGGTTTTCATGTCCAAGTCTTGGGCTCCTTGATTCGGGGGCTGGTACAGGAGTGGCCTAGTCCCAGATCCAGCGGGCGCCGTCCCATTCCCTTTCCCATATCTCCCAATGTCCCTCCCATCGGAACTCGACCAGCACTTCGGAATTGGTGCGAGTATCGCTGCGGGGGATGGATGAAGGTCTCGACAGAGCTTCGCGCTTCGCCATGAGCGCATTTTGGAGCATTGCTTCCGCCCGCAACCAGTCTTCTTGATCCGATCCGGCGGGACAGCCATTGTCCAGCCACAATTGGTATGCAACCGTCGAGATTTCACTTTCCGTGGGACTCAGGGTCGCGGCGGTTTTCACGGATACACTCACGGCGCTCGTTTCAGGCATCGTCTTTGCGGCGTCGCTTGACATGGTTTCCGGCGGCTCCTGGAGAGCCGTCGCGCCCGAACCCCTTCTGCTTCCTCGCCTTGGCATGGCTCACTCCCTTCGAAGCACTGCGGTTGCGCGACTCAGGGCGAGCTCAAGGCCTGCCTCGATCCAGCCTCGCGCTCTCTATATCGATCCCGGGGGTGGTTCACGACCGCGGAAACCGCGGACTTGCAGCCACAACTAAAAAGGCCCGAGAGATAATAAGACCTGATCCGCTGAAGCAATTATGTCGCGACTATGGGGTGTATGCAAGGGGGGGCGAGGCTTCCCAGACCGGGCTAAGAACTTGGAATGTACCGGCGCGTACAACTGCTGCACCTAATGCTGTACTTTGCAACGTGCTGTACTTTGCCACAGATCAGGTTCAAATGGCGATTCCCGCCGGGGTCCACGACGTGATAGCGTAGCGGCGGGAACCAGCAGATCGATGAAACTCATAATTGCCCTGACCCTCTTCTGCCTGCCCGCGCTCTTCGCAGCGGATTGGAAGGCTGCGGAAAGCCCGCTTACTACGCCCTGGACGTCGCAAGTGAATCCCGGCCACGCTTTGCCCGAATATCCGCGGCCGCAGATGGCGCGCAAGGACTGGATCAATCTGAACGGACTCTGGGACTATGCCATTCGGCCCCAACAGGATCCCGCGGCGGCGAAATACGACGGCCAAATTCTGGTGCCGTTTCCAGTGGAATCCGCGCTTTCGGGCGTCAAGCAGCCGCTCACGCCCGAGCAGCGGCTGTGGTATCGCCGCACGTTCACCGCGCCGAGACTGAAAGGCCAGCGGCTGCTTCTGCATTTCGGGGCCGTGGACTGGCGCGCCGAAGTGTGGGTCAACGGCAAGGCCGTCGGGAAGCACGAAGGCGGCTATGACCCGTTCACGTTCGACATCACGGACGAGCTGAACGGGAAAGGGGCGGAGGAAATTGTTGTGGCCGTGTGGGACCCCAGCGACAGCGGCCCGCAGCCTCGCGGTAAACAGGTGCTGAATCCAAACAGCATCTGGTATACCGCGGTGTCCGGAATCTGGCAGACCGTGTGGCTGGAGCCGGTTCCCGAGAAATTCATCTCCGGGCTTTCCCTGATTCCCGACCTGGACGGACGGAACCTGCGCCTGACCGTGCACTCCGGCGCCTCGGGCGAGTTCACCGCCGTCGCCCGTCTCGGCGGCAAGACGGTCAGTCGCGTTTCCGGAAAACTCAACCAGGAGTGCGCGGTGCCGCTGTCGGATGTCAGGCCCTGGTCTCCGGACGCTCCCACGCTTTACGACCTCGACATTTCACTCGGCGGCGGCGACCACGTCACCAGCTACTTCGGCATGCGCAAGATCGAGATTCGCCAGGACGCCGCGGGCATCCCCCGCCTGTTCCTGAATGGCCAGCCGCTGTTCGCGATCGGCCCGCTGGACCAGGGCTGGTGGCCGGATGGCCTTTACACGGCGCCCACCGATGAGGCGCTCCGCTTCGATATCGAAACGCTCAAGAAGCTTGGGTTCAATATGTGCCGCAAGCACGTGAAGGTGGAACCGGCGCGGTATTACTACTGGTGCGACAAGCTGGGTTTCATGGTATGGCAGGATATGCCGAGCGCCATGCCCAAGGGGCACCCGGCCGTGAGGCGCGGCGCCGCTGGTGACCTGGAGTTCACGGCGCCCGAGGACGCGATCTTCCGGCGGGAGCTGCAAGCGCTGGTTCGTAACCTGGCGAACGTCACGAGCATCATCGCCTGGGTGCCGTTCAATGAAGGCTGGGGACAGCACGACACCAACGACATTTTGAAATGGGTGAAGTCTCTGGATGGATCGCGCCTGGTGAACGCACCGAGCGGATGGGAAGACCGCGGCTATGGCGACATGAAGGACATGCACGAGTATCCCGGGCCGGGCATGTATCCAGTGACGCCCGGCCGCGCTTCGGTGCTGGGCGAATTCGGCGGATTGGGCTTGCCGGTGGAGGGTCATCTCTGGTGGAACAAGCGGAACTGGGGCTATCGAACCTTCGAGGACCGCGCCAAACTACAGGCCGGCTATGAGGAACTGATGCAGAAGCTGGAGCCGCTGGTCAAGCAGGGACTGGCCGCCGCGATCTACACGCAGACCACCGACGTGGAAGGCGAAGTGAACGGCTTGATGACGTATGATCGCAAGGTGGTCAAATATGATGCCGCGAAGCTGGCCGAGTGGCACCGGCGGATTATGGCGGCGGGAAGGTGACGGGCGAGCGGCATCCGTTCATGCCAGATGATCCAGATCGACCCCAAGCGCCCCGGCAAGCTTTTTGAGCGTTGCGATTCCGCCCTTCTTGTGTCCTGCCTCGATAGCCGCAATCATCGACCGGGACACCTTGGAGGCCTTCGCCAGGCCTTCCTGGGTGAGTTCGCGATGCTGACGCCAGACTCGTACCGCGCTCTCCCCGGCCAGGCGCCGCTCGGTGATTTCCAGCGGTATCAGCTCATCCTCGCCGCGCATAATGCGCGCCTTCGCCGCGTCAAAGGCTTTTACGTCCGCAAGCATCTCGGCATCGTCCATGAGTCCCCATGCTGCAAGTTGTTCCACTGAAAGAGCGTAGTCCATTTAGACAATAACTCGCAAGAGTGCGCGCGTGCGTATCTCCCATATCGCCTTTGTCAGAAAGCTTGCGATGGCTAGCTGGCTCCATGCTCTGTTGGCTGCTTCGACGATGTCCATGTTGAGGGGATACCTTGTTGTCAACTCAGCCGTGCATTGCGCGATGCTAAAGAAGCTTGTCAGGTAAGCTTCACTGACTATTTCCGCCTCATAGCGCGCCTTGATCTCCGAATGTGAAGCAAGCTTTTGCTGGGGCGACCGATTGTCGAACATTATCTTCAGCAGGTTTGCCTGGGCCAACCCGTGCGCAAAAGAGCACAAGTCCACATACTTCGCAAGGAGCCGTTCAAGCATCTTTTTCTTGTCAGGCGATGAATTGATGTACCTAATCGCCTTTCCAGGGGTCGGAAAGCGGGGGATTCTCTGTTCGACGACTCCCGCGGGGAGCGGGGTTCCGAGTTCTTCCATCTCAACGGTGAATTGCTGGTCGGGCGTGATCCCGAATTCCTTGCCAAGAAGTATCAGCTGGCGCACCGGTTCGATGGACTGATACCACTCCTGCCAGCTGGGCAGCATTTTGGTCTCCTCTTTAACCAGGAGGTATTGGACGTATCGCTTCCGCCAATAGTCCTGCATGTAGGTCGTTACGTACTCAGACCCCTCCAGCATTAAGCAGACTGCGTAAAGTCCCTCGAGCTGGAGGCGCACGATCGCCAAGGTGTCCACAGTTTCGGGATCAATGGGACCCTGGTGGTCTAGGAGCCGCCTGATTGTCCGATGGGTCGCTTTCATCGAGTTGAAGATGTCGGCAATATGGGCACACTGCAACCGGGTGTATCCGGCCGCCGGTGTCGCTAGCGCCGTTGTAGCCCGAGAAACGCAGACGTTGACTATTCGGTCGAATTCCTTCGCGTCAAGTACCCGAGTGCGGTCAAAGTCAGTCGCGTGAACGTGAGCGTACTGGGACACGCGCAGGGCCATGCCTAATTCTACTGCCATGCACAATCCACGCAGTCCCGGCTTTGCGGATCGCTGGGCCGCACATTCCTCCCTCGCCTGGTGTATGCTCCGATAATGAGATCTCGCTTCCTATTTGTGTGTGCCGCCGGCGCTGCCATTGCGCTGTTCGCCCAGCAATACAGTCCCAGCCTCTACAACGGTATGCGCTGGCGCCAGGTCGGCCCCTTCCGCGCCGGCCGCATTTCGGCTGTAGCCGGCGTCCCGGGCGATCCGGCCACGTACTATCTAGGCACCCCGGGCGGCGGAATATGGAAGTCCACTTCCGGCGGTGTCACATGGAAACCCATCTTCGACGACACCCACATGGACTCCATCGGCTCCATCGCCGTGGCGCGCTCCAATCCCAACATCGTCTACGTCGGCACTGGCGACGTCAGCAGCGTGGAGAAATCGGTCAACATCGGCAACGGCATGTGGAAGTCCGTGGATGCCGGCGCGCACTGGCAGCAGACCGGCCTCGCGGACACCCACCACATTGTGTCGCTGGTGGTGGATCCGAAGAATCCCGACATCGTGCTGGCGGCTGCGCTGGGCCACACTTACGCGCGCAACGAAGAGCGCGGCATCTTTCGCAGCACCGACGGCGGCCGCACATGGAACAAGGTGCTCTACAAGGGTGACAACATCGGCGCAGTCAACCTGGTGGCCGATCCCGACAACCCGCAGACGCTCTTCGCCGCGCTGGAGGTTTACCTGACGGTTCCCGGAGGGCGCGGCGGTGCCGGCGGAGGAGGCGGCGGTGGTGGTGGCGGCCGCGGAGCCCCCGCCGAGCCGGACACTTCCGGCGCGGGAATCTACAAGTCAACCGACCAGGGCCTCACCTGGACCGCCCTTACCGGCCACGGCCTGCCGGAATCCGGCATGGGCCGCATTGGCCTGGCGGTGGCTGCCGCCACCGGCGGACAGCGCGTCTACGCCGTGATGCAGGGCGGCATGTTCCGCTCCGACGACGGCGGCGCCAACTGGTATCGCAGCACCACCGACTCGCGCTCCACCGGCAGCGCCTACTTCAGCCAGGTCTACGTCGCGCCCGATAACCCCGACATTGTCTACGTCGTCCAGACCTGCATGTACCGCTCTACCGATGGCGCCAAAACCTTTGAGGCTTTCAAGGGCGCCCCCGGCGGCGACGATTACCACGTGCTCTGGATCGACCCGACCAACGGCAAGCGCATTTTGGCCGGCGTGGACCAGGGCCCCACCATCAGCGTGGACGGAGGCCATACCTGGGATTTGAACTGGTACAACCTTCCCAACGGGCAGTTCTACCATATCTCGACCGACACCCGGTTCCCTTACTGGATCTACGGCACGCAGCAGGATTCGGGCTCCGCCGCCACTGCCAGCCGCGGCGCCTTCGGGCAAATTACGTTCATGGAGTGGATACCCTCGGCGGGCGCCTACGAATTCGGCTACATCCACGCCGACCCGCTGGACCCCAACATCATCATGGCCAGCGGTCAGGGCAGCATCGTCCAACGCTATGAGTTGGTCAACCACCAGTTCCAGAATGTCTCGCCGCCGCGCAGCGGGGGATTCCGCTTCGCCAACACGCCCCCACATCTGTTTTCTTCCGCCGATCCGCATATCTTCTACCTGGGCGCGCAATACCTGCTGGAGACCCGCGACCTGGGCCAAACCTGGAAAGCCGTGAGCCCCGACGTCACACTGGCGCCCGGCGAAACCGCGCCTCCGGCCGAACCGGCCGCGCCTCCGGCCGAGCCACCCGCGGCGGGCGGCCGCGGCGGCCGCGGCGCGGGCATCTCGGCCATCGCTCCTTCGCCCATACGCGCGGGAGCGGTTTGGGTGGGCACTTCCAACGGCCACATCCAGATGACCGCGGATGGCTCCTCCTGGAACCACGTCACGCCCCCCGACGTGCCGGCCAACACCGTCATCCAACAGATTGAAGCATCGCCGCACAGCATCGACACGGCCTTCTTTACCCTGGACCGCCACAACTCCAACGATTTCGCCCCCTACATCTTCCGCACCCGCGACGGCGGCAAGACCTGGACGCGCATCGCTTCCGGCATTCCGGACAACGAAATCGCGCGCGTGGTGAAAGAAGATCCCGTCCGCGCCGGCCTGCTCTACGCCGGCACCGAACACAGCGCCTGGGTCTCGTTCGATTACGGCGATCACTGGCAGTCGCTGCAACTCAACATGCCCACGGCATCGGTGCGGGATCTCGAAATCCACGGCGACGACCTGGTGGCCGGGACTTACGGCCGCGCCTTCTGGATTCTCGACGACGTCACGCCGCTGCGCCAGATGACGCCCCAGGTCTCATCCTCAAACGTCTACCTCTTCCGCCCACAGACCGCCACGCGCGTGCGCAACGACACCGATTTCGACACCCCGTTTCCGCCGGAGATGCCGGCCGGCGCCAATCCGCCCGACGGCGCGATTCTGAACTACTATCTGAAGTCCGCGCCGGCGGGTCCGCTCACCATCGGCATCTATGACGCGGCCGGCAAGCTGGTCCGCGAGCTTACCAGCGTTCCGCCGCCGCCCGAGCCCGAGCCGCAGCTCACCGTTCCCAACTATTGGATCGAGCGGCCGCACCCGCTTCCCGCCGCAGCCGGGATGAATCGCGCCGTCTGGGATTTGCGCTATACGCTGCCGCCCTCGTTCAATCGCGGGGCCACTAACTCCTACCCCATCTCCGCGCTCTATGGCAACACGCCCGCCGAACCGCGCGGCCCGCTGGTTGCTCCCGGCGATTACGAAGTTCGTCTCACGGTTGGCGGCACAATGTATCGGCAGCCGCTGCATGTGGTCATGGAGCCGCGCGTGAAGACTCCGCCACAAGGCATCGCCCAGCAGCGCGACCTCGGATTGCTGATCTCCGAGGGCATGACCTCGAGCCATGCCGCCAATCAACAGGTAGCTGACCTGCGCGCCGCGCTGGCCGCATTGCAATCCCCACCCGATGCAGCAGGCGCCTTGGCCACCAAGGCCGCCACATTCGGCGGCGCTCCCGCCGGCCGTGGAGGACGCGGCGGTGGTGGCGGTGGTGGAGGCGGCCGTGGAGGTGGCGGCGGCACTACCGTCAACTTCACGACCCTGAACGGCGAGTTCGGATCCCTTATGAACACCGTCGAGCAAGGCGACTTCGCTCCGACCCAAGCCATGCAGGAGACGTATCACGACGCTTGCCAGCAACTCACGCAGGCGCTCACCCAATGGGAAGAGCTCAAGAGCAAGGACCTCGCCGCCCTCAACGCGCTTCTAGGCGCGGGTAAAATCGCGGTGCCACTGCCGCCGCCGGCTGGACCGCCCTGTGGCAGATAGCGAGGGGTGACCAAGAGGAGATCGAAGCGTTCGCCCCATCGCGCGCGGACGAGCTACGCCTCTCTGATATACTTCCGTCAAAGGAGACAATGGGTTTGAAGGTTCGGCGCTGGCGGCAAAGGGCGAAAGGCGTTCCATGGGCCTCTTTCCTGGCCACGCTCCTGCCGGCATGGCGCTCAGCCGCGGCAGCGCTGTTACTCCTTGTTTTCCTGATCCCCTACGGTTACGGTCTGGCCGGGCTCGCTGAAGGCCAGAGGCCGGCCTGCGGCCTCCCGTGCTGCAAAGGCTCGAAGGTCTGTTGCCGAAGATCCGACGTGCATCAGGACGGCCCGGGCTTCGTCGCCTCGTCGAAATGCCCAGGCGGTTGCGAACAATTTCCCGCGTCGTCCGGCAGGCTTTCAGCGAGTCTCATCGCGTCTCGGGTCGAGGTCACCCCGGTCGTCCCGGTGTCGCGTCTGCGAATCCCGGCCGGCTCGCCCCGCGGATCCTCTGAGACTGGTTTCGCTCTCTTTGAGCGGCCGCCTCCCTGCGTCTAGCGCCTTGACCGGCTGATGTTGTTCTTGTCCGGGAAACCACTCCCTTACGGTCGTGGCTCGCATCGGAGTTGTGAGCGCGATTGGGCGAGCGTGGAAAGGCACTAAGCCACCCGGTCAGAGCACCAGCCCCGTTCTCCCAAGCATAGGTGGGACAGGCCATCGCTTTTCGTGGCCTGTCATGACCCGCTCAAGCACGGGCGCTTGACAGACGACAAAAACCGATCTTCTGTCCCACGCGTCGATCGACCGACCCCAGTTGCGGTCAGCGATCCAACGGGAATTTCGACTAGTCAATGCAGGGAAGCGTTCCGAACCAGGAGATTCGAAATGAAAGGCATTTCCACGAAGTGTGGCCTTCTGTGCTTGCTGGCTGCGCCCATGCTGATTGCCGCCATGGGCAGTGTCCGCGGTATCGTACACGATCCGCAGCACCGTCCGCTGCCTGGCGCGCAAGTGGTTCTTCACGGCCAGAATCGAACAGAGACAAAGACGGTGCAATCGGACTTGAACGGAGAGTTTCAGATCGAGGACGTTCCAGAGGGAACATATATCGTCGATGTCTCCGCTCAGGGTTTCCGGCCGCTCGAGCAGCAGGTGGTGGTGACGGCGGACAAGGCGCCCGTCCTGCACTTTCGACTCGAACTCGCGGCGGTAAGTTCAAGCATCGAGGTCCCCGGCGCCAACAGCAGATTGAGCCCGCAGACGTCAACGGTTCAAACCCTGGTTTCCCCGGAGGACATCGCTCAGACCGCGGGAGCCGATCAGACCAACAGTCTCGCGATGATCACCGATTTCACGCCGGGAGCCTATATGGTTCACGACATGCTCCACATGCGTGGCGGCCACCAGGTGAACTGGTTTTTCGACGGCATCCCCGTGGTCAACACCAACATCGCGGCGAACGTGGCGCCGCTCATCAATCCGAAGAACGTGGAAGAACTGGAGGTCGAGCGCGGCGGATACTCCAGCGAGTATGGCGACCGCACATACGGGTTTTTCAATGTGGTGACGCCTTCCGGCTTCGAGCGCAATAACGAAGCCGACCTGATCCTGTCCGCCGGAAATTTTTATTCCACCGACGATCAGTTGAGTTTCGGCAGCCACACCCAGCGCTTTGCATATTATGTGAGCGTGGATGGAAATCGCTCGCAACTGGGGCTGGGCACGCCGGTTTCGCAAGTCATCCACGACCAGGATAGCGGCGTGGGCGGATTTCTTTCCCTCCTCTTTAATCCCAACGCCAGGGATCAGCTCCGCTGGATCGCCTCGCTGCGCGAAGATCATTATCAGATTCCCAACACTCAGGACGATCAGAGCGCCGGCGTTCGCGATATCAATCTGGAGAAAGACTACTTCGCGGGTTTCCATTGGACTCACAGCTTCGCCGACGGGGTGGAGTTTACGCTCTCCCCGTATTTCCATTACAACAACGCTCACTACGTCGGTGGACCGCAGGACACGCCGTTCATTCTCGACGACAATATCCGTTCGAATTATATGGGCGCCCGCTCCGTTCTGCAGGTTCAAAAGGGGCGCAACGATGCGCGAGCCGGCATCGAAGTATGGGGCCAGCACGATAATACCTTTTTCGGACTTACGGCCAATCCCGGAGGAGCCGTACTGAATCAGCAGGAGAAGCACTGGGCCAATTCGGACGCACTGTTTCTGGAAGATCAATACAAAGCGGCGTCGTGGCTCACATTGGATCTTGGCGTCCGCCTCACGCATTATGCGGGGCTGGTCAATGAGAACGCCGCTGATCCGCGAATCGGCGCGGCCCTACGGATTCCCCGTCTGAACTGGACTCTGCACGGCTACTATGCGTATTACTACCAGCCCCCTCCGCTCGACAGCCTGGCCGGTTCGTCGCTCCAGTTTGCGATTGCCCAGGGGTATGGTTTCATTCCGCTGCAAGGCGAGCGCGATATTCAGCATGACATCGGGCTGAGCATCCCCGTGCGCCGATGGGAGCTCGATGTGGACAGTTTCCACACCAGCGCGCGCAATTTTCTGGACCATGACGTGATCGGCAATTCCGGCATCTTTATTCCCCTGACGGATCTGGCCGCGATCATCAGCGGAACGGAAGCCACCCTACGCTCGCCGCGGCTCTTCCGTGTGGCCCAGTGGCGCCTCGCGTACTCCAATCAGATTGCGCAGGGAATCGGCCCGATCACTGGAGGTTTACTCGAGTTTGCTCCCGCCGGAAACTTCCTCCTCGATCACGATCAGCGCAACACGGTAACTTCCGTGCTCACACTGAGCCTGCCAGGCCACGCGTGGGCGACGCCCGCATACCAGTTCGGCTCCGGCTTTCTGAATGGCAACGGCCCCGCGCACCTGCCGCCGCATTCCACGTTCGACCTGTCGATTGGCAAGACATTCCGGGAGCACGTGACCATTTCCGCCAATGCGGTGAACATCGCCAATACCCGCTACCTGCTGGACACCAGCAATACTTTCGGCGGGACGCACTATATCAACCCCCGCCAGATTTATGGCGAGATCAGGTACCGGTTTCACTTTTAGGTCGCGGAGGTGTCCGCTGGAGGTCTCTGAAGTCGAAGCTTCGCCTCCATCTGCCAACCAGGCGACCGGAAGCAATCGAAATGAGGCGCTGGCATTTGGAAGTCGAGGTGCTCTCTCCTCCCGGGGCAGCGGGTCAGCCGCACAAAAGGAGCAAGGAGAGACGGTTATGACGGATATGGCAGTCCGGGAAACTGCGGCGCAGGACGTGGTTACGCTGGCCGATGTGAAGGCGCTGGCGGGGGCCGTAGACCCCTGCATAACCCTGGTAATGCCCACTCCGAATCCGGCGGAGTTGGCGGCCCGCCAAAGGAGCGCCCTCCGATCGTTACGAAAGCAACTGGCGGAACACCACACCGACGCCGAGACGGCCGCCGGGCTGCTCACGCCCATCGAGCAGTTGACGGCCAACCTGGAGACGGCCTATGGGTGGACCAATTCGCTGATCGCATTCCGATCGCCCGGCGCCTTCCGGTATTACTGGATGCGCGAACGGCTGAAGGACATGGCCGTGGTGGGCGAACGATTTGAGATCCGCCCATTGCTTGCGGCGTTGGCCCGGGAACAGCGCTTTCACCTGCTGGCGATTGGCCGGCACTACATTCGCCTCTTCCGCTCGACCCCGCACAGCACGCAAGAAGTGCGGCTCGAAGGAGTAGATATGCAAGAGTTTCTGCACACCCGCCAGCCCGATCATCTGCTGGATAAACGGATGGCGGCCGGCCCCTCGATGGGATCGATGCAAGGAGCGCTATTCGGCACCAGCTCCGAGGGCGAAAACGCGCAGGACCGCTACAGGCACTTCTTGAAAGAGGTGGAAAGGGGTGTCAGCAAACTCTTGCGGCAGGATGGCGAGCCGTTGATCTTGGCGGGTGCGGAGCACGACGTGGCGATCTACCGGCAGCTCAACACCTATCCGCACTTGCTGGAGCAGGCGATCCATCGCTCGGCGGACGGCCAGACGGCGCAAATGCTGCACGAGCGCGCCTGGAAGATTGTGAGCCAATGCCCGTCCGAGCCGTTGCAGAAGGCCCTGGCGGATTATCGGAAGCAGAGCGGCGCGGCCCTGGTATTGGGCGACGTGGGCGCGATCAGGAAAGCCGCTGCCGAAGGCCGCGTGGCCGGCCTTTTCCTGTCGAAAGACGCAGGCGCCGGTGGCCAGCCCGATGATCCTCTGAACCTGGCCGCTCTCGAAACCGTGCTTCACGGCGGTTGGGCGTTCGAGTTGAACGCCGCTGATATGCCGGCGAAGGATTCCGCCACGGCGCTGCTGAGGTTTTGAATCCGGTGGATGGCGGGGCAACTTTGGCGCCAGTGGCTGAGGCGATCATAGTTGCGCCGATCCATGGCCATCAGGCGGCGGGGCATTAGAAAGGACGGATTACGCCGCGTACATGTAGTCGCGCGTGAGGGGTCGTGGCGCCTGGCGTCCCCGCTTCGCTAGCAGGACTTGGAAAACATCCGTCACTCCCTCTTCAAAACTTAAGGCTGACGCACTGATATATAGAAGCCACGTTCGATAGGCCGCCTCGCCAATCAAGCGGCAACAGTGGTCGGCGTTCTGCCGCAGCCGTTGCGCCCACGCGCGGCAGGTGAGGGCATAATGAGGCCGAAGGTTCTCGATATCGATGACTTCGAAGCCAGCCTCGCCCGCCGCGCGCACGACATCCGACAGATGAACCAGGCTACCGCCAGGGAACACCTCGCGCTGCAGAAACAGAGTTTCTGGCCCATCTTCCACGCCCTCAGGCCGGACAATCCCATGGTTCAAAAATAATCCGTCATCGTGGAGCAGGCCATGTATCCGACTGAAATACTGGCGCAACCGGTGTTTGCCCTCATGCTCGAACATGCCCACCGAAGCGATCTTGTCGTATTGCCCTGTCATATCCCTGTAGTCGGCCTTCCGCAACGAGACTCTAGCCTGCAATCCGCGGGATTCGATCAAGTCTTGTGCATATTGGGCTTGGCGGGAGCTCACTGTGCAGCCGGTCGCCTGTGCTCCGTATCGCTCGGCGCAGTGGATCAACAGACCGCCCCACCCGCAGCCAATGTCTAAGAAGCGTTCGGCCGGTAGCACGTTCAGTTTGCGACAGATGTGATCGAGCTTCGCCAGTTGGGCTTCCTCCAGGGGGACATTGGCGTTGCGAAAATAGGCGCACGAATAGACCATCCGCGAATCGAGGAACTGGGTGTAGAACTCGTTGGAGCGGTCGTAATGAAAGGATACTTGTCTGGCGGTAGCGCCTCTCGTGCGAACCCAGGAAACGGGCCGGGAGCGGAGGAACCGCGCCATGGCCATTTGATGCAGCTGGCGCAGCCGTCCCGTCGGCCGGCTCAGAAAGTATCGGATTGCAGATGAAAAGTCACCATCGATCGACAACTGCCCACGTATAAATGCCATCGCGGCTGAATAAGGGTCCAGTCGAAGTACCCGCTTTACATCGCTGTGGCGGGAAGTTACAACTGTAAACGCCGCGGGGTCGACGCGATGCTGTGCTCGCCCGTTTGCAAGAGGCCGGGAATCGAGCGGGCTCACTTCAGTCACGGAAAACATTTTACCTCCTCCTTGCGGGAATGCACGTGAGTCGCCATGGTCAGTGTCCTTCCCTTTCCTTGTGCCGCACCCATGCGCGGAGGCGTCTTGGTGACGGCAATAGCCTGCGAGTGGCACTTTGAAGGGAAACTGACTGTTTTCAACACAATTGCGATTAAATCCGTACATTTGCAATACCAGTTTTGCGTCTTTTTGTCAAGTTTACTGCGGCGAGACGTGATGTAATGGGGATCTGCTGTGCTCAAAGTATGATGTGGTCCTGCAAGTGCTTGATCTCAATCAGGAAGCCATCATAAACGACCTGTTCGGAGGTGTGAAATGCGAACAGATATTAAACTCGGCCGCGTCTTCGGCATCCAGATCGGATTGCACTATAGCTGGTTCTTGATTGCTTTTCTGATCGTACTGTCAGTTGCAGGCCAATTCAGTGCTACGCACAAGGACTGGAGCCCGGCCCTAATCTGGTCGCTCTCTATCGTCACGGCATTGCTGTTCTTTGTGTCTCTGCTGCTGCATGAGCTGGCGCACTCGCTTGTCGCAGTATCACACAATCTGCCCGTTCGTTCGATAACCCTGTTCGCACTGGGAGGAGTGTCTCAGATTGAAAAGAATCCAGCCGACGCGCGAACCGAGTTCTGGATGGCGATCGTCGGTCCCATTACCAGTTGTGCGATAGGCTGCGTGTGCCTGGGTGTGGCACTGTTGTGCGGATGGTCTCCCGGCAAGAGCGCGGCCACACCGGTGATCGCCATGCTTGTATGGCTCGGCTACATTAATGTCGGCCTCGGGGTCTTCAACATGATCCCGGGTTACCCGCTGGACGGGGGGCGCGTCCTCCGCGCAATCCTATGGTGGAAGACCGGCGACGCCGATCGATCGACGCGGCTCGCCGCGCGAATCGGCGAGGGTGTCGGGTTCGTGTTCATCGCCTTCGGGTTGCTGCAAGTGTTCGGAGGAGCCGGCTTGAACGGGCTCTGGATCGCTTTCATTGGCTGGTTCCTGACGCAGGCGGCTGCTGAAAGCTACCGGGAAGTGGCAACCGTCCCTTTTCTCAAAGGCCGAAAGGTAGCCGACTTGATGTCCAACGACTGTCCAACTGTGGACGGGCACTTGAATGTTCAGCACTTCGTCGACGAAGAAATGCTCCGCAGCGGGAAACGCTGCTTCCTGGTGGAGGAGAACGGCGCGTTCGCTGGTTTGGTCACTCCCCACGAAATCAAGCACGTCGATCGCAACCTGTGGCCAACGACTACGCTCAGCAGCATAATGGTGCCCGCAGCTCGATTGCACACGGTTACGCCAGAAGCGTCGTTGAAAGATGCGCTCGACGTGATGGCAAGCAATGACCTGAATCAACTGCCTGTCCTTGCAAATGGCCACTTGCTTGGCACGGTCTCGCGCAGCCAGGTCCTTCAACTGTTTCAGACCGGCGCAGAATTGAAGGCATAGGCATGCGGTGGCTTCGGCATTCGGGTTTGGTTGCCTGGATGACGAATGCTGGAAGCGCTCAATAGTATATTGCGGTCGGCCTGGTCATAGGCAACCGAAGGAGGATCATTGAAGTTCGGTGGTTCGCTTTACGCCCTCTTGCTGCGCCCACGAATGGCTCAGCGTTTGCCATTGGATCCATCTGAAGTTTTCCTCCCGAGTTCCTCTGGCGAGGGAATCTGAGAGGCGTCCCAGCCGCCACCTAGAGCTTTGATCAACTGCACGCTTGCTACCATTTGCTGCATTCGCAAATTCACCGCCGTTTGCTGATCGATTAGCAGAGTGGTTTGAGCAGCGATCACATTGAGGTAAGGATCGATGCCAGCCCTGTATCGGACATCGGCTTCCTGAAGGCTTCTACCGGCTGAATCGACCGCGGAATCTTGTTGCTCGATGACATTTGCAAGGATCCGGAGAGCCGCCAGGTTATCTTCGACCTGTTGGAAGGCCGTCAATACGGTTTGCCGGTAGTTCGCAACGGTTTGATCGTAGGCTGCCTGATACTGTTGGACCGTGGCCTTGCGCAATCCCCCTTCGAAAATCGTTTCCGCCAGGCTCGGGCCCACGGACCAGATCCGGCTTGGCCATTCGATCCATTTTGCAATCGAAAGACTCTGGAATCCGGCAGAGGCGCTCAATGTGAGGTTGGGAAAGAAGGCCGTTTTAGCGATGCCGATCTGCGCATTTGCCTGGGCCACCGCGCGTTCGGCCGCGGCAACATCGGGGCGCCGTTCCAGAAGCTCGGAAGGAAGGCCTGCCGGAATCGACGGAGGACTTGGCTTTAGGGCCTCCGCGGGAACTGCGAAGGTCGATGCAGGCTGGCCGGCCAGAAGCGCAATCGCATGTTCATACTGGGCGCGGAGAACACCAAGATTTGTGTCTTGCGCTTGCGTGGCTTTCCATTGGGCCTCCGCCTGCGCGACCGCTTCATCGTTGCCCAATCCGGCTTTATACAGGTCGCGCGTAAGCTCAAGGGCCTCCTGATAGGCGCTCACCGTGGAATCGAATATCTGCTTCAGCGCATCCTGCCCGCGAAGCTCGTAGTAATCGGCGGCGAGTTCGGCTTCGGCGGACAAGCGAATATTCTCCAGATCGGCCACGCTTACCTGCGCCGCAAAAGAGTTGGCTTTCACTGTGGCTCGAATACGCCCCCATAAGTCCGGCTCCCAAGACGCATCGAACGGGAAGGAATAATTGGTATAGGTGATGCCGAGGGGTTTGCCGAATCCGGTGGACAAACGCGAATTTGTGATGGCCGGGGCGGCCGTAACCGTTGGGAAGTACTGTGCGCGGGCTTCCCGGATCAGTGCCCGGGCCGCAAGGACATTGGCCGCTGCCGCGGCAATGCCCTGGTTCGAAATACTCAGCCTCTCCTCAAGCTCGTTCAATTGACCATCGTTGAACCTCTCCCACCACTTGCCACGCGCAGCGTCATCACGCGGTTGAGCCGACTTCCAATCGCCATTCACAGCGGGCGCTGCGAGCTCCTTGTAAGCAGGCGGGACCGGCGTCGAAGGTCTCGCGTATTTTGGACCGATGCTGCAGGCCATTGACAGCGCCGCCATGAACCCAAGAGTGATCCTCCCCAGGTCTGAAATGAATTTATGGGTCTTGCCTGCCATAATTCATTCACCGATATAAACGTCGACCAATTGACCGGGATAGAGGTTCAAATCCTTGGGCTTTACCAGCCGGAAAATGACCGGCAGCACTCTGACATCTACCTGTTCCAGCCTCTGATTGGATAGCTCGATTTTTGGCGAGATGAATGGCTGCATTCTGACGTACTCGAGCGGGATCTTGACGCTCGATCCGCGTACCGACATCTGAGCCTTCATCTTGGCCGGACTGGGAAGCCGCGGCACCAGAATTTCGTCGACGTAACAACGCACGTTCAGGTGCGCGTGAGGACTTCCCAACATGATCACGGGCGTCATGCCCTGCGTGTAAGTGTCGTAGGCGCCTTGCGCCGAGACGAAGCTCCCCACGGCAGGGCTGATTGCCAACACGACTCCATCTCTGGGCGCTCGAAGGGTGTACTTGGAAAGCAGCGCGGTGGCGGATGAATAGGACTTGTACAGGGCGTTGTACTGCCGTTCCTGGTTATTGATGTCGTAAATCCAGGCGCCGGCTTTGGTCAAATCGCGTTGCTTCACGGCCACTTCGAGATTGGCCCGCGCCGTTGCGACCGCGTTTCCGGCGATGTCCAAGGCATCTTTACTGATCGATTTCGGATTCAGATCGTAGGCGGCTTGTTGCTTATCCAATTCATCTTGAGCGGTCTTCAAAGCTGTCTGCGCGGACACGACTTGAGCCTCCGCCACGTCAAGAGTCTCTTTTCTGGGTTGCGCCTTCAGCTCTTGCAGCAGCGTGGAAGCGGCCTGCGCCTGGGATTGCAGTTGCTCGACGGTGGCCCTTTGTACCGAGTCGTCGATCACCAACAGAACCGTCCCTTTCTTGACCTCCTGGCCCTCCGCTACCAGGATCTGCTTTACCGTGCCCGGCACCTCCGGGTAAACATTGACATTCTCCCCGCTCGGCTGATCGCTCTCCACGATGCCGTTCGCATATATCCCATTGGGATAGGGGTTGGCGGCCGGACTGAAGGCCGGGGGTAATGGGGGCTGGGTGATGCCCGATAAGTAAGCAACCGCGCCTCCGGCGAGCATGCCGGCCAAGGAAAGAGCGAATAGCAGCTTTCTCACGCGGGACCTCCCTTCGCGGTTTCAGTCAGCACGCCGTCCGCCATCTTCAAGATCCGCGTGGCGAACTCAGAGATTCTGTCGTCGTGGGTGACGATCAGGATGCACCGCTTGTCATTGAGGATGTTCTGCTTCACAAAACCGACGATGGCATGGCCGGTATCGCCGTCCAACGAAGCTGTAGGCTCGTCCATGATCAGAATGTCCGGTTGTCCGACAATGGCACGGGCGATCGCTACCCGCTGCTGTTCTCCGCCGCTTAGCTTCACCGGCGGAAGGTCGGCGCGGTTCTTCAAACCAACGACGTCCAGATACTTGACGGCCTCGGCGATCGCTGCGCTCCAGGCCATTCGCCTGAGGATCAATGGAATTGCCACATTTTCAGCCGTGCTCAACCGGGGGAACAGATGAAAGTCCTGGAAGACGAATCCGATCTTGTGCAGGCGAAAATCCGCAAGTTTGTCACTGCCCAGTTTCCAGATCTCGGATCCTTCCACGGAAACAGTGCCGGAGTCCGGCCTGAGAATCCCCGAGATTACGCTCAACAACGTCGTCTTGCCGCTCCCCGAGGGGCCCACAACGTACAGCATTTCGCCAAAATAGGCCTCGATGTTTACACCTCTGAGGGCCTCGGTTCTGGCCTCGCCTTCGCCAAACCACTTAACCACGCCCGCTGCTTTGATGGCTGGATCCGGCATGTCAACCTCGAAAAATATCAAACGGCTCGATCCGCAGTACCTTTCGGACGCCGAAGTAGCTCGAAATACCGGCGATGATCACAACCATTACAAAGGCAAGCGCGAGATTCCAATACGTAACCAATGCGGCGTAGTCGGGAAGCCTCAGCCTGGCGAGCGTGATCAAAAGGACGCACAATCCGATTCCCAAACCATAGCCCGTGAGGGCCGTGAAGCTTGCCTGGAACAGAATCATGAAGACCAATTCGCGGCTCTTGGCGCCGATCGCCTTCAGCGCGCCGAACTTCTCGAGGTTCTCCAGGACAAATGTGTAAAAGGTCTGGCCTGAAATGGACAACCCGACGATGAAGCTCATTACCGTCATGATCAGGAGGTTCGTCCCCATGCCCGTCTGGTAAATGTAAAAGTTGGTGATCCGATCGCTGAACTCATCCTTCGTCAACGCCAGATAACCAAGCGCCTCTGCCTGTTGTTTGATGCGGATTACATCCGCTGGGCTCTTGGGCTCGACCAGAACGTAGGAGATTGTGAACCGGGGGTTCGGGAGGTATTGAAGCGCTCTTTCGTACGTTGTGTAGAGCGTTGGAACGCCGAAGAGGCCGCTGCTGGCAACCTTAGCGATGCCCACAATGACTCCGCGGTGATCGTTCACTTGAAATTCCGTCCCCACGTGAGGATTGCCCAACTTGGTAAACTCGGGATCCTTGACCACGATGAAAGCGTTCTCGCCGTAGATGTCTTCAATCTTGCCCTGGATGAGCGCCGGCCTGCCGAACAGGCTTGTGTCATCCAGTCCGATTACCGTCACATACTGATAGGCGCCATCAGCCAACTTCACGAGAGCGCCTCCGTTGTAGACCGGGACGGCATAGCTGACGCCTTGCATACTCCGGGCCGCGTCCAGCACATAATCCGGCATGCCGATGGTTTGCGCGACCGTTTGAACGGCCGGATCCATGATCCAGATGGACGCGCCGAGGTTGATAACCGTCGCCGATGCGCGTTTCATAGTGCCGGCGAACATTGCAGTCATCTGGATTATCAGGAAGACGGCGAAGGTGATACCCACTAGCAGCGCGGTGAATTTCGCCCTGTCGTTAACCAATAGCTTATAGGCGAGCTTGAGGATCCCTATCACGGCTGTTTCCCTGGGGATACGTGGTGGGGTTGATTTTTGATGCGCGGCGCACTAGCCTTAGCGTTCATTTCACCGCATATCACAGCACTTCAGGCACCACAGGGCCAGTTTGGGTGTTGCGACATTCAACGCTTTCTGCGAGCAGCTTTTGGACCAAAGCAGAATTATATGAAAACACGTGCGAAACTCGATTCGGTGACCGCGGGCGACCACTGCTTAGTCACTTTGGACAGCTAAAACGCGCACCTCGCCGCCCTTTTTTGGAGGCTGCCAGCAGTCGCAAGCGGGGGATTCTGCTGATCAATCGTTTAGACGCTGAGCACAGGGCATGGCGACTGACGAATGATGGCATAGGCGTCGGTTGGCAGACGTCCCGTAGTGCTGTCATGGCAACTGCGCCCGATTACGAGGAGATCGGCTCGCATTTTTCTTGCTGCATCGACTACTGCGTCCGCCTTCGAACCGACTTCAATGTGAATCTCGCCCTTGACCCCCTCGGTCTCCAGCAACCGCGCAAGTTCGGCTCTTGCCTGGCCGATGACGCGGCTCCTCCATTCCGGCGAGAAGGAGTAGTCTTCCAAACGGGAGTCGAGCGAGGTCGCGACGTGAATCACGCTGAGCGATGCACCAAACTCCCAGGACAGCCGGCTGGCCCAACTCAAGATGCTGGCGCTTTGTGGTCCAAGATCGACAGCGCATGCAATGTGGCGGGGCTGGGCCGGTATGTCAAACGCCGTATCGGGCGTATGAACTGCCGTCCAGACTAAACACTTTGCATCGTGGAGGACCTTTGCCGTGACCGAGCCAAGGAGCAGGCGCCGAAATGGACCGTACCCATGAGTAGGCATCATGATCAGGTCGACGTGTTCCTCAGTGGCATACCCCACAATCGTCATTGCCGGGTCGCCTTCCCGCAGGACGCGCTTCACCGTGAGGTGGGACCATTCGTTTGATCGGAATTCCTTCATTTTCTCCTCAGCCTCTTCCCTTGCAAAGTCATGCAGCAGCCTCGTTTGGGCTGAGGTCGTGAGCGGGAGATTGAAACCTGGAGCCAGGACGTGGAGCAGAACGATTTCAGATCCGAAGTGCTCGGCGATTGCCGCAGCCGCATCGGCAGCGTCAATCGAGCGCGCCGAGAAGTCTATGGGCAACAGAATCTTAGCAATAGTGAACATATTCGCAAACCTCGCTTCCGGCCCGTGCCGAAAAGCCTCATTGCAATCGTTTAGCCGTGACGGTTATAAGATGGGTGCGTGGTTATAAGCCATGGATCGAGCCACGGGGCGTCGAAGTGCCCAAGCATTCCTGGCGGAGGTCCTCAATCCGGCGTGTAACGCCTTTCAGAGCATGGACAGGGGAGCGTGAACTGACGGATCTCGACTTGCTTATTCTGAATTGCGGGAAAACAAGATGCGTTCCCTGAACGAAATCCTCATACCGACCGACTTTTCGCCACCCTGCGCTGAGGTGGCGCGTTATGCCGCGGGCGTTGCCCGCCACTTTAACTCCAAGATCACGTTGCTCCACGTATTGGTGCCCCTCAATCCGGCATTTACTGCTTTCGGCAGTGGCGCCATGCTGGAGGAAGTGCTGGCTCACCAAAAAGAAGAAACCTGCAACCGCCTGAATCTATCTTTCCCCGATGATTTTTTGGGTATGGCCGTGAAACGCATTGTCTGCGATGGGGACCCGGCTGAAACCGTTGCGGCATATTGCGCGTCGGAGCGAGTCGGGCTGGTCATGATGCCGACACGGGGTTGTACGGCATTTCGGCGATACCTTCTGGGTTCCGTGACTGCCAAGGTTCTTCACGATGTCAATTGTCCTGTTTGGACAAGTTCACATGTAGCGGAAACGCATCAGGCGGCCTCCGTCATACCCAAGGTAATCGTCTGTGCTATCGATCGAACTCCCCAGGGCGACCTGATCTTGAAGTGGGCCGCGGACCTGGCTGCGGATCTTCAGGCGCGCCTCATCGTCGCGCATGCCATTCCGTCCTTGGAGTTCCGTCTCGAAACCTACTTTCTGGAAGCGGACATGCGAAGGGCTCTCATTGGAGATGCGCGAGCCAGGATTTCCAACGTGCTGCAAAGCTCGCGGATGCAGGAAGCCGAGGTCCGCGTGGAAGGCGGCAGCGTGCCGGCTCTGGTCCGTTCCGTGGTGGAGGACAGCCGCGCGGACCTTCTGATCATCGGTCGAGCCTCCAACCGACGAATGACGGGACGGCTGCGGACGCATTCCTATGCTTTAATTCGCGAGGCCGGATGCCCGGTAATCAGCATTTGAACCGGCACGCCAGTAGCGGGCCGCCAGCCGACCTGGTTATGGGCTCTGGCCCGCCAGTTCCTCGGCCAGCGCCGCGGCCGCCGGCCGGTACCCGCTCCAACTGGTCACATCGGCTTGTTCAATGGACTTCCAGATAACAGAGGCTTTCACTGCCACGGTAAAACGACTCACCAGCCACAGGGACGGACTGACTGGAGCCATTTGCAGCTCCATGTGTGTCCCGGGCAAAACCCTTACCGCAATCCCGAGAATCGACACGGGCTTGAGTACTTCAGCTTCCGCCTTCAACCAATGGAAGTCATGGTTCTCGATCCACAAACGACCTTCCATGCCAGTGAGAATCTTAGCCACACGATTCGGCGGCCTGTAATCGAGCCTGCGCTTCGCATCGAGAACACAGGTTGAATACCCATTTATGACCTCTTCGCCGACTAGCGTGAAATCGAATGCCTTTACATATTCCGCCAACAGTACTCCCGTCTGATTCCGCTCCTTCCAGTAGCGTTCGGATCGGCGTTCTCTTTCCTTTACCGTCTCGTGATTCCGGCGGTCGACCTCTTTCGATAGCTTCTCATGCTCTTGAGCCAGTTGCTCCACCGTATAAGGCTTATCATTGTCCGCAATTGGCATGTAGTAGTCGGAACCATCGATCATAAAAACCCGATGGGTTCTGACCGTTGTTACGCCCTTCGATGTCTCCGCATCGCGCTCCTCAAATGCATATCCAGGAAACGCGTTCCAATCCGATTGCATCGCGGCGGTTGCGCGTTGGATGATGACGGGCACATTCTCTGGTTTGCATTGGGCTGCCGCCCGATCGCAGGCGCACATTGCTAATAATGCCAATACCATCGCCCTGGCCATCAACGCGGGAGTGGAGCGCAGCTGGTCTGCGGCCTGGTTGAGCAGTTTAATGCCGCCTTGGTGATTCATAAGCGCAATTCGCAACCCGATGCGAGAACCGATTCTCTCATCCGGCACTCTCGCTGTTATCCGATGCTGGTTTTCGAAGCAATTGCTCTTCGATGTTCGATGCGTCATCGAAGGGCCCATGAACAGCGATCGGAATCCGCGCCGACTTGACAGTGAATCCGCCATACTTCACCGTGTAAACGAATGCCATTGGTTCGTCGGCAAATCGAATGTAAATTTCTTTTTGAACGCGCGCCATTTCTTTTTCCTTCTTTCTGCGTTAAACGCTCACAACCGGACAGGGCGACTTGCGGACGATTGCATATGAGTTCGTCCTCAGCCGCCCGAACATGCCTGTAGGCGAAGCCCTGCCGATAACGAGGAGGTCGGCTCGCTGGTCCTTGGTTGTCGAGCTCACGACCCTCGGGACGCTGCCGTACTCAACCAGAATCCCGGCTTCCTTGGGGCCATAGCCACTGAGCATTCTGGCAACCTCGCTTTTAGCCATGGCGACGATTTCCTGCCGCCTGTCGGCGTCGATGTAATAGCTGCCCGGATTGAAGTCAGGGGCCGGTATGGCATGGACCACAATCAAACGGGCTTCAAACTCTGATGCGAACTCCGCTGCCCAGCGCAGTGCAATCGCATTCTCCGGAGTGACATCCACGGCACAGACGACCGTTCGTACACCGGCGGAGACGCCAGACGCGGTTTCTTGAATGTGCGCGCCGGTCCATACAGGGCAGTTTGCGTCGTGAAGAACCTTCGCGGTCACCGAGCCCAATATGAACTGGCGGAACGGCCCATACCCATGTGTGGGCATCATGATCAATGAAACATCGTTGGCATGCGCGTAATGAACGATCGCGCCCGCGGGATCGCCTTCTAACAGAACGCGCGTGACAGTGAAACCGCTGAGTTCCGGCGAAAGAAATGAATCCATTTGCTTTCGTGCCAAATCCCTTTGATTTTGCAGCACTTGATCGAACAGAACGCCGCCATCGTCCAGGGCTGTCCACGCCATGTCAATCGGCGGAAGCACGTGGAGCAGCGTGATTTTGGCCTGGAAATGCCGGGCTATTTCAGTTGCGTATGGGGCCACGCTGCCCGCGCTTGGTGAAAAGTCCGTCGGCAGCAGGATTGTTTTCAGTGAGGGCATTCTTGGCCTCCCATCTCACTGACCAGACAATTCCCCTCTGCCAGGCGCGGGGCGCCCGGATACCGATGTGCCGTAGCGATGGTCCAGAGTACTTCCTTTTCCCTGAATGGCTTTGCGAGCACATCATATCCGCCCAGGTTCAGGACCTCCGCCCACAGGGTCGAGTCCGCCAAGCGTGACGTAACGATGAGCAGCGGGGGATCGAGCATGTTCTGGAGTTCCTTCAGGACCTGTTTCCAGTCGCCATCGGGCAGCTTCTGCTCGCACAGGACTATTGAGGCCTGCTTCAAGAATTGCCGGGCTTGCCCGCACGTTTGGCACGCCAGCGTTGGCCATTCTGAGCCTTCCAGAATGCGGCAGAGGGCAGTGTAGTCCTCGACATATGGACTGATCGCCAGGATTAGCGTTTGGCGCGTTTCAATGAATCTCTGAGAAGCCGGGTTAATAGACGGAACCGTTGCGGTCATAGCCACCCTCCCGTAGAGCAATCGTCTGACCATCTAATCGCGTGCGTGCTGCCGATCTGGCGGCCTGAGAGCGAAAATTTCGCTCGATGCCGGCATAAGCTGCCTAATATTCAAATAGATGGACGTGGTCGGCACGCAAGTTGCCGCGGACCAAAATAGGAGGGAAAGGCCGCAATCGCTCCCGCCCTGCGGCGCGCACCTTAATCACCGGCGCAGAAAACTAAGCAAGAAGCACGCGGCGGCGACGATGACGATGAACGGACCGGTTTCGCGATGGAACCAGGAAGCCAGCCAGGTTCCGGCGAGCGTCGCCACCACCGCGAGGCTGGCCGCGAGCACCAGCATCTCAGTCAAGTTCCGCGCCAGGCGCTTGGCAGTTGCCGCGGGAATGATGATCAAGGCTCCCATGAGGAGTACGCCCAAAAATCGCAAACCGAGCGCGATGGTAAGCGCGAATGTTTCGAGATACAGCAGATCGAGCCGCCGGACATCGATACCGGCCGTGCGCGCTACGTCGGGCGAGACAAGCATGACGACCAGTCTGTTCCTCTGCGTGATGATGAAGGCTATGACGGCGCTCGATGCGACAAGGCCGAACCAGATTTCCGGCCAACTCAAGACGCCTGCCCCTCCGAAGAGCGCATCGATCAGCTCTTCTCCGGAGGTCATCAAGCTGCCCAACGCAAGCGCCGTGGAAAACAAGACGCCGATCAGCGCCTCAGTGCCAAGCCGCGCCTTTCCTTCCATCGCCCAGACCAGCAATGCGCCAAACAGCAGCATTGCCACCGCTCCGATAAGCGGGTTGATATGAAGCGCCAGCGCCACGCCGATGCCGGGTAACGCCACGTGTGACATCGGGTCTGCGGCAAGAGCCATCCGCCGCATCACGGCGAAGGAGCCAACCAGCCCCGCGGCCACCGCCATCGTGATCGAAAGCAGCAAATTTTCAATGGTCATGGACGTGGTAATCTACTGTGCTTCCATAGATTTCAGAGAGCCGATCGGGCGTGAGAATCTTCCTCGGTGGCCCCACGTATGCGTGTCTGCCGCCCAGGCATAGCACGTTGGTCGAGTCTCGATAAACCACCGAAAGGTCGTGCGAGATGAAGAGGACGCTGACGCCCTTTTCCTCCTCAAGGTGACCCACCAACTCATTCAGCCGTTTCTGGCCTGGTTGATCCACACCTGCCGTGGGCTCATCGAGCAGAAGGACCGAAGGATTCCCCAGGAGCGCGAACGCAACCAGGAGGCGCTGGAACTGCCCTCCTGAGAGGAGCCCGATGCTCTTGTGGCTGGCCTCTTTTGAAATGCCGACCAGTTCCAGCATGTGCGAGATGCCGGCATCTGCTCCCCGGGTCGAAGTGGAGCGCGCCCGAAGGAAGTCCGTCGCCGTGATCGGCACGTCGCGATCGAGATCCAGCTTCTGCGGAACGTAGCCGATCCGGACATCCGGCGCCCATCGGATCGTCCCCTCAAATGGAACTGAGCCGATGAGAGCTTGAAAGAGGACCGTTTTCCCCGCGCCATTCGGTCCAATGACCGCCAGCGAACTTCGTCTCGCGACATGGAAGCTCAGGTCTTTGAAGACTTCGACTTCCCCAAAATGGATCGACAAGCGATCGACTTCAAGCACGTTATCCAAAGCTCTTCCCCTTTTCCGGCAGCTCACGGCATACCGAAACGCCGAGCCTCGAGGCGGCATACTTCCGCGGGTTGCCTCCCGGCTTCTGAGCTAGTATACACGCACAGCAGCATAGGGCACTTTCCAGCAATTCTATTGCCTATTGCCGGCCATGGTGGCGACGCCATTTCCAGTTGAACGAGCTTCGAAAACTCACCTGTCCGGCAAAATTACTGCGGCGCCGTTGATGGAGTCGTCTTTGATCTCGAGTAGCGCTTCATTGGCGTGATCGAGTGAAAAAGGCGTCGCCTTTGGACGAAGCCCTGTGCTGCTGGCCGTATGAAGAAAATCGCGGGCGTCCGAACGCGTCATATTGGTGACGCTCCGAATCTGACGCTCACCCCAGAGCAGGCGGTCATAATCAAATTCGGGAATGCGATCCAGATGGATTGCGTTGACGGCAACCACACCGCCCTTCCGAAGACTGGCGAGCGCGGCGACCACTACATCACCGCTGGGAGCAAACGTGATGGCGCGATCTAAAGCTACGGGCACCTTTTCTATCTCAGTACCCACCCAGGCCGCGCCCAGCGAAGCCGCAAATTCGCGGTGGGCAGCGCCCCGAGTCGAAACATAGACCTGACAGCCCCAGGAGCGCAATACGGAAATAGCCAGGTGCGCCGAGGCGCCGAAGCCAAAGAGCCCGACCCGATCGCCAGGTTCCACACCGGCAACGCGCAGGCTCCGGAATCCGATAATGCCCGCGCAGAGCAGCGGCGCCGCGTGCAAGTCATCGAGATCGTCGGGAAGCGGAAACACGAAATCCGCTCGGGCCAAGGCGAACTCGGCGTACCCGCCATCGACCGAGTACCCCGTGAACGTCGGCGAATCGCAGAGATTTTCCAGGCCTCGACGGCAATACGGGCACGTCCCGTCGACGCCGCCCAACCAGGAAACTCCGACTCTTGTCCCGAGGGCCAGTTCCGCCGTGGTCCCGTCGACGATCTCGCCCACAATCTGGTGACCTGGGACCAAAGGACTGCGTAGTGTGGGCAGTTCGCCCGCAACGATGTGCAAGTCGGTCCGGCACACTCCGCAGGCCCGTACGCGTAACAGCACTTGCCCCGGCGCAACTTGCGGCATGGGGAGCTCGCCGATGATCAGAGGGCGTTTCTCGAGTGCCTGCGGCGCGTATAGAATGGCGGCCTTCACGGATTTCCTCTCCGAACGTCAGCTTCGATGCAAGGCCTTCACTGCTTCCCCAAAGGAGTGACGTTTCTTGAAGAAGTCCCGCCACGGGTCGGGACCCGCGAGGTGCTTCTCGAAATTGCCCAAATTGAAATGCGACGGATCAAGCGACGGTTTCACATCCTGCCACCGAAGCGGCATTGAGAAGGGCGCCTTCTCACGGCGGCGCACGGAATAGGGCGCCACCACGGTTGCTCCAAATGCGTTTCGAAATGGATCCATGTATACACGGCCCCGTCGAGCCTCCAGGCGTTGCTCCACGGTTAACGTCTCGGGGTGCGCTGCCGCCAGCCGCTTGCCAAATTCCTCCACGAAGGGGCGCACCTCATCGAAGTCCGGTCCCACTTGAATCGGCAAGAAAACGTGCAGTCCCCGGCTACCCGAGGTCTTGGGGAAAGAGACCAGGTCCACGGCTTCGAGCGCATCCTTCAGCAGCAGGCCCGCCCTGGCCGCGTCGGCGAATTCACCAGAGCCCGGATCGATATCGAAGACCACCCAGTCGGGCTGGTGCGGATGGCTGGCGCAACTGCCCCAAACATGCACCGCAATGCAGCCGAGATTCACAAGGGCGATTTCCGTCTCGAGAAGTCCTCCAACAACGTAGTGAACGTTGCGTTTCTCATGATGGATCAACTTGGAAGGAATGTCTGCGGGCAAACCCTTCGGCGCCTCCTTCTGATAGAAACATTCGCCGCGCATGCCGTCCGGACAGCGCTCCATGGTGAGCAGGCGATCGGCGACGTAAGGCTTGAGCCTGGGAAAGACGGCGGTGTAGAAACGGGCGAGATCCAGTTTGGTATAACCCTCGCCGGGCCAGAAGACTTTGTCGGGATGGGTGATCTGTTCGAGCGTCATTTGGCCTCCGGGAGGGTGACGTCTTCCGCGCGCTTGTCGTCACGCAGACCCAGGAAGACGGGCTGGCGAAGCTTGCGATCGTCGGTCAACTCTTCGTAGGCGATTTGAGCCACCAGGCGGGGAGCCAGGAAGGTGGCGTCTTTCTCGCGCGGCGGATTGGCGACCGGCGGTTTGGTGCGGATCAACGGCTGAAACTTCCGATAGAGCTGCGCCAGCGATTGCCGGGAGAAGCCGGTTCCAACTTTGCCGACGTAGATCAATTTGCCATCCTCGTAAGCGCCCAGCAAGAGCGCGCCGAAATGCTGGCGGGAACCGGCGGGTGCGGTATAGCCGATGATGACAAACTCGTCTTCTTGATGGACCTTGAACTTGAGCCATAGCCCCGAGCGGCCTTCCACGTAATGGGAGGAAGCGTCTTTGGCGAGCACGCCTTCGAAGCCGGCTCGCTTGGCCACCTGGAAGGCCTTCAGGCCATTGTCCGCCAGGCGGGCCGAAGGGAAAATGGTTATGCCCTTTGCGGCGGTCTTGCCCACCACTTCTTCCAGCGCCTCGCGGCGGCGGGTGAGCGGCTCCGCGCGCAGATCGCGGCCGTTCTTGTATAAGCAATCGAAAACGGCGTACTCGGGTTCGGATTTGAGATTCTGCAGAAGCTGGAAGCGCGAGACATTGCGGCGATCGAAGGCCACCACCTCGCCATCAAGCAACAGCGATCTCGCCGGCAGCGCTGCTACCGCTTTAGCAACGCCCGCAAAGTGCTGGGTGCGATCTTTCTGGTTGCGCGAGAGCAGCGTCACTCGATCCCCTTCCTTGTAAGCGAGGATGCGGTAGCCGTCATACTTCTCCTCGTAAACCCAGCCTGGCCGGTTAGAAGGCTCGCGGACCAGCGTGGCCAGCATCGGCTGCACCCGAAATGGAATGCGATCGCTCACCGCGCACGACTCCCGGCAGGATCGCCCTCGGCGGCTTTGGCGACGTCGCCGCCTTCGTCGCGCGCGATGCCGGCCATCGACCGGTTGGAGACGACCGAACGCGGGAACTCAGCGGTGACATCCACGGTAGAGGCGAACTGGTCGCGGTGCTTGATCAGCAGCCATTGAGGCTTGGCGGAATTGCCATAGCCCAGCTTGGTGTGGACCAGCACCCACGAACCGCGAAGCCTCTTGCCAAAGAGCGAGAATTTCAGGTCGCCCTTGCGAAGGGCGGCGTCGACGTCGGGAACTTCGGGAACCCAGGTCCCGCGGTCCCAGAGCATGACGGTTCCCCCTCCGTACTCGCCCTCCGGAATGATCCCCTCGAAGTTGCCGTATTCGAGCGGATGATCTTCCACCTGCGCCGCCAGGCGCTTCACCGAAGGATCGAGCGAGGGGCCTTTGGGAATCGCCCAAGAGAGCAGCACTCCACGCCATTCCAGGCGAAAATCATAATGCAGGTGCGAGGCCTGGTGCTTTTGGATCACGTACAGCAATCCTTTCTTCGAGGAGGCGCCCGGCGCGGCATCGCCGGCGGGTTCGCGCGTGACTTCGAAGTCGCGCTTGCGCCGGTAGTCGGTGAGTGACACTTTTCGGCGCCCGGAACCTGTCCTACGTTTGATCATGACGGTTCCTCCTTTCTCTCTGTGGCTTTCCGAAGCCCATGATTGAGGGTGTCCAATTGTTGTTTTTCACCCAATTAGACCTGCAACCAATCTACCAAAACGCTGCTTCGCGATTCTTGTCAAAATTTTCAATAAGTATAATATAATCCAGTGCTTACTGGCCTCTTTGAAGGCCATGAGGGCACAAGTGTCCGCTGGTGGTCACGGGTGCCGAAGTTTCGGCTCCATTCGGCCTAAAGAAGTAAAGTGACCGACAGCAGTTTCGGCGTTGAGCCCAAAAAGGAAGAACACGGTTCCCATCACAAGGGGCTGCGCCTGAGCCAGCCGATCTCGAACTAGCTGATTGCGATGAGATCTTCGACCCTGGTAACGCCCGGAGCTGCCCAGGCAGCATGTTCGGCTTCTTCACGCTCCGCCCAGGAGCGCACGGAACCGCGAAGCGTCACTTTGCCACCCTCAGACGTCTCGACTTTAATGTGGCTGGAATCAATCTCCGCATGGCGTTTCAATGCGTTTTCGATTTTGAGCTTCACATCGACGGCGCCGACCGTCGGTATGACTATGATCTCATTAAAAACACCCTTTACGCCCATTAGCGGTCGAATTGCTCTCTCTGCCTCTTCTTTCTGATATTGCCATTCGGTTGTGCCTTTGAGCGTTACCCATCCGTCGGTCACCTGCACCTTTACGGTATTAGGTACGGAGTAGTTCCATTCCAGATGGTTCATGGCAGTACGCGCGATGTCTTCATCGGTTCGGGTTGCCGAAGAGGGCAGCTCCACTTTAATCTCGCTCGCGATCGCCTTAACACTGGAAACGCGCATTGCGGCCCGCTCGGCAGCCCACTTTTCATAGTAGCTGTCGACGTGACCGTCGAGTTCCACCACACCATTCTTAACGGAGACGCCGACCTGCTCGGCATGAACGCTGGGCTCCCAACGCAGTTCCTGTTCGACGTTGGACTTCAATTCTTCATCGCTCTTCATAGACAATCTCCTATCCTCTTTTGTACTTCGCCACCCAATCGGAAAGCCATTCGGTGCACATTCTGGATGCGAGCGCGGCTAGCCTGGCGCAAGCATGCCTAACTATGCAATCCGAAGGCCGTGCACGGGTTACCGCGCGGCATTGCCAACCTGGAGTCGGGATCCCCGCCGTTTGGCCTGCAATTTGCTCCATGTCAATGAGGTCAGGCCATGAGTACCTGGAGTTTGATGCAACAAGCAGAAAGGAGAATCGAAAATGAGCAAGAAGACTGAATCCCGAGCGCCGCGGGCGAAGACTGCCAACGCAACAACGGTGGAACTTGTCGTTGTTTGCGACGATCTCCCATCCCATGAGGAGGTAGCCGCTCTGGCCTATTCCTATTGGAAAGCCCGTGGTGGTCAGGGTGGCTCTCCAGAAGAAGATTGGCTGCGGGCAGAGCGGCAATTGCGCGAGCGCCGGTCCGAGCGGAAGGACTGATCATGCCGTTAGCAAATATTCTCTTGCCTGTGGATCTCTCCGAACGCTCAGTAGTCGCGGCGCTCCAGGCAGAGGCCCTAGCCCGCCATTTTAATTCCCAGGTGACGGTATTGCATGTGGTCGACCCGCAAGAACAGGAGTCGGGTCACTTCGAGCCTGGCGGGGCGAAAATGCGTGAGCTTGAGACGTTGCTGGCCCGCGATTTTACCGGAGTTTCGATTACACAGATCGTCTGCAACGGCAATCCTGCGCGGAGAATTCTGGATTTCGCCGGTTCTAACCCTGTGGACCTGATCGTGATGGCCAGCCACGGCTATAGCCCATTTCATGCCTTTCTTATGGGCTCCGTAACGGCAGAAGTGCTGCGGGATGCAAGCTGCCCGGTTTGGATTACGGCCCATGCACAACCAGGACCGCCGCCAATGTTCCGCAACGTGCTCTGCGCGGTGGATCTCAGTCCCGGCAGCGGGAGCGTAGTGAATTGGGCGGCACAATTTGCCGCGGCGTTCGTGGCCCGTCTCTTCGTGGTGCATGTATTCCGCGATCTTGAATCGACCAAAGAGCCATACTCTCCGAATGATTGGCTCAGCCAGACGGGTCGCGAAGAGATCGGTAGAATCAAGCAGAGGCTCGGAAAAGAGGGCCAGATCCTTTTTGCGGGCGGAGATATTCCGCAAGCCGTCTGCTCGCAGGCCAAGAAGCTTCATGCGGATCTTCTGGTGATAGGGCGCAGTCCAAAGGCAGATGACGCCGGTACCGCACGCACAACTTCCTTTACAATTATTCGTGAGTCACCTTGCCCCGTAGTGAGCGTTTAACCGAGATGGGTTGTGGGCGCCCAGCTCAGGCACGATAATGAAAGGACGATTCTGCCGAAGCTTATGAGCGCTCAACGGATGTCGTGGGCCGCAAAAGAGGGCTTTCCGTTTCCGCGCGGGGTATCGTGGGTCGAAGAGGAACAGGCGTACAATTTCGTTCTATATTCCAAGTACGCCGAGACGGTGACTCTGCTCCTCTATCGTGAAGGTGACATCGTCAACCCTTGTTTCAAATACACATTCGACTACTTAAAGAACAAGACCGGACGTACATGGCACTGTCGGCTTCCGGCAGCCGCAATCGGCGGCGCAAAATATTACGCCTACTCGGTCTCAGGCCCGCGTCCGAACTGGCGATTTGAATGGCACAGCTTCGATCCCCAGAAGATTCTCCTGGATCCTTACGCGAAGGCGGTATACTTTCCTCCTGCTTTCGACCGCGCCGCCGCGATACATTCGGGCAGCAATGCCGGTTTGGCTCCGCTCGGAGTCATTGCGGCGGACGACCGCGGCGCATTCGATTGGGGCGCGGACAAGGCGCCGATTCACGAAGCCGACTTGATTATTTATGAGCTGCACGTCAAGGGCTTCACTGCCGACGCCAGCTCCGGATTGGACGCGGCCAAGCGGGGCACCTACGCCGGGTTGATTCAGAAGATCCCATACTTGAAGCAGCTTGGCGTCACCGCAGTGGAATTGATGCCCATCTTTCAATATGACCCGCAGGAAGGAAGCTGCTGGGGCTATATGCCACTCAGCTTCTTCGCTCCTCATCACGGTTATGCCAGCAGTAAGGATCTCTGTGGACAGCTCGATGAGTTTCGAGAAATGGTGAAGGCGCTTCACCAAGCTGGAATTGAGGTGCTTCTCGATGTGGTTTATAATCACACGTGCGAAGGCGATGAAAGAGGCCCGATCTATAGTTACAAAGGAATCGACAACAGCACCTACTATATGATCTCTTCCGATCCCTACCACCCCTATGCGAATTACGCCGGGACCGGCAACACACTCAACTGCGCGAACCGCTTCGTCCGGCGGGTGATTCTCGACAGCATGAGATACTGGGCCAACGAGATGCGCGTGGATGGCTTCAGGTTTGACCTTGCTTCGATCTACAGCAGGAACCCGGATGGCTCCATTAATTACGAGGACCCTCCCATTTTCGGCGCGATCTCCACCGATCCGGAGATCGCCCGGCTTCGGCTCATCGCGGAACCCTGGGATGCTGCGGGCGGCTTTCAACTGGGGCGCAGCTTCCCGGGCCTGACATGGCTGCAATGGAACGGGAGGTTTCGGGACGATCTCCGAAGATTCGTGCGCGGCGATAGCGGGATGGTTACGGCAGTGATGCGGCGCCTATACGGCAGTGACGATCTGTTTCCTGACGACCGCATGAACGCTTATCATCCCTATCAAAGTATCAACTACATCACCTGTCACGACGGGTTCACGATGAATGATCTCGTCTCATATAACCAGAAGAGAAACGGTGCGAACGGCGAGAACAATCGCGACGGGATGGACGAAAACTTCAGTTGGAACTGCGGCTGGGAAGGCGACTCACTTGTGCCGTCCTCGGTGGCGTCGCTGCGCAAGCGTCAAGTCAAGAACTTCTGCTGCCTGCTGCTGATCGCTAACGGCACACCCATGCTGCGTGCGGGTGATGAGTTTATGAACTCCCAGGGCGGCAACAACAATCCGTACAATCAGGATAATCGGACGAATTGGTTGGATTGGGAGAAGCTGAATGAGAACCAGGATGTGTCCCGGTTTTTCCAACGAATGATCGCGTTCCGGAAGAACCACCCGGCCGTGAGCCGGAGCCGCTTCTGGCGCGAAGACGTCCACTGGTACGGACCGGGAGGAATGGTCGACATGTCGACCGATTCCCATACTCTGGCCTTTTGCCTGCATGGCCAATCGCAGGGCGACGACGATCTGTACGTGATGATAAACGGATATTGGCAGGGTATCAACTTCGTGATTCAAGAAGGGGCGGTTGGTCAGTGGAAGCGAGTCGTGGATACTGCGGCTGACAGCCCGCTCGATTTTGCGGATCCTCCCGCGGCGTTAGGCTCGCTGGATTACCTTCTCGGACCTCGATCGGTAGTGGTGCTGATCCGCCCAGCCATTTGATGGATCGTGAGCTTTCGGTAGGGCTGCGCGATTGATGTTGCGGATTAGAGCTTGAGGACCGACACCTCAACGCGCACCCCAAATGCGACAAAGATACATCCCATCACACGAAGGAAGAGAATGTAGCTTTCCGTTGCCATCCATGGGATGAGGGGATTGGGAACTCCCG
>Ga0209039_10000322_pt1 | contig 46136 bp, 42 predicted proteins | sample BogFormECP12_OM1_FD_188238 | JGI IMG/M metagenome (GOLD analysis project Ga0209039, IMG submission 188238) | Bog forest soil microbial communities from Calvert Island, British Columbia, Canada - ECP12_OM1 (SPAdes) (version 2) | ecosystem: Environmental > Aquatic > Freshwater > Wetlands > Bog ...
TCCGCCACATGCGCCAGATTATCCGCGAGATGCGCGCCCTCACCGTCCTCAGCGAGCAGGAACTCTACGCCGCCGCCAAAGACCACCAGGCCCCCTACGAACTCATCCGCATGGTCGCCCAAACCGGCCGGCTGCCCGTGCCGAATTTCTCCGCCGGCGGCATCGCCACCCCCGCCGACGCCGCTCTCATGATGCAACTCGGCGCCGAGGCCATCTTCGTCGGTTCAGGCATCTTCATGAAGGAGCGCGCCACGCCTCTCGATGTCGAAAACGATCCAAAGGAGCGCGCCGAAGCCGTCTCCCGCGCCAAGGCCATCGTCGTCGCCACCACCCACTACAACGACCCCAAAATCCTCGCCGAGGTCGCCGCGCAGGTCACCGGAACCATGAAGGGCCTTGCCGCCGCCAGCCTCGATGAGTCCCAACTATTACAGACACGAGGCTGGTAGGACTGGCCGCTTGGGCGGACGCTCGCTATTCGCTCGCATGGGTTTTAGTGCTTCCCAGGTCTCAGAAGCGCAACTCGGGCACCCGGCAATGAATCAGATTTTCGTGAAAGGTGTTTTCGGCGATGACCGGGGAGGGTAATCGTAATGGCGAACAAGTCACACTTCAATAGCGGCCACATTGCAATGAACCGTATGAAGAAGATCGGTCAGACGCATACTTCAAAGATTGATGGCATCATTGCATCACACACAGTTCACGGAATCTTTATTCAAGACGCGGTTGAATTTTTGAAAACTCTACCCGCTTCATCCATTCAACTAATTCTAATTGACCCGCCGTACAATCTTGACTTAGAAGCGTGGGATAGTTTTCACAACTATCTCGATTGGGCTAAAGGCTGGTTGGATCAGATTTATCGGGTACTATCTGATTCAGGTAACTGTGTAATCTTTGGGGGCTTTCAGTATCAGGACTTGAAGAAAGGCGACCTCCTCGAAATCCTTCACTACACTCGCCATCACACAGATTTACGATTCGTTAATTTGGTCATCTGGTATTACAAAAATGGGATGAGCGCACATCGCTTTTTTGCGAATAGGCATGAGGAAGCGGTGTGGCTTTCTAAAACAAAGAAATACTACTTCGATTTGGACGCTGTTAGAATTCCCTTTGATGAGGCGACTAAGGAGATGTACAAACGAGATAAACGTCTCAACCCCAACAGCATTGATAAGGGGAAAAATCCTACGAATGTTTGGGAGGTGGGGAGATTGAACGGAAATTCCATTGAACGAGTTGGTCATACCACGCAAAAGCCAGCCGAACTAATCAAGCGATTTGTAAAGGGTCTATCTTTTCAAGGTTCAATAGTATTAGATTGTTTCGCGGGGTCGGGTACAACAGGGCGTGTCTGTATAGAAGAGGGACGACATTCAATCTTGGTGGATTCAAACAAGAAGTTGTATAACTATCTCGATATGCATATTAAGCAGATTGAATCGAACATATTCTTACCACAGTACAAACTGATGAAGGATACTCCGATTGATTTGGTGCTTGCAGAAATGAGCACTCAGAATAAGCGCACCACAACGTCAGACATCAAAGGATTACTGCAATGAGTAAAGGACAAACAGGGCGCCTAACCAAACAGCATGTATCATCAGGAGGTGCAAGTGGAATCTTCGGTGAAAATGCTCAGGTGCACGATCAGTCTGTTCGCCGTGCTGCCATGAGCGTGTTTGAAGCCCTGAAACAAGAATATCAGAAGTACAAATTCAGGTTCAGGGAGACCGTCAGCAAGCACGAAATTAACGAGAAATTGAATTCGATAGACAAGCGATTGGGGACGACGCTCTTTGTTAAAGAGTCGAAAATCAAACCCGATGGAGGGATTATCGAGGTACAAGATAAAGATCAACGATGGAGGGTTGTGTTAGTTAGCGAAGCCAAGTATCAGGGCAAGGATGTGGAAAATGTTCAGGCGGGACTGCTTGTCGGCAAGAAAAAGGATCAGGAATTGATGGTTGCGGGGAATGCCATTGAGAGAGTGTATAAAAACATCAATGAAATCCGAAACTTCATGCTTGATGAATATCATTTCCCGTACGCAGTATTCTTGCAGGGGTCGAATTTTGCAACCGAATCAGTCCAGGTATTCAAGCCCGACGGTTCCTTCGTTGAAATACGACATGACTCAGGTGCAATGAATAGAATTGATAGGGTCACGGCGGCTAATTTCTGTATGCCAATAAACTGTAATTATTGCAGAAATATTTTTGTCGGTCATAAGAACTCATCAATAATGCTTCAGGCAGCGTCGATATTTGCCAGATGCAAGTCGTGGGAACAGAAGGAGATGCAAGAAATTATGATTGCCATTGCAAAGACATCCATAGGCATCTTGAATCAGTTAGGATAGCGCAGCCGAAGGAATCAAACCGGCCGTTCCCCACGCCGAAGGCCTCCGCCCCATCGCAGGTGGCCACTTGACATGTACGGTAATACCGTACATGATGGATACGTGAGGTGCCATGTAGCTGGTCCGGTTTCGTCATAAGGGCCTGGGGCAGTTCTACGAAAACGGAAACGCCCGTTCTTTGCCCTCCGCAATGGCTGACAAGTTGGGCAAGCTGCTCTTCGCCATTGAAACCGCCGGGACGCTGGAACAACTCGGCAAGTTTCCCGGCTGGAAGCTGCACCCGCTCAAGGGTGACCTCAAAGGATTTTGGAGTATGACCGTAACCGGAGACCGGCGATTGATCTTCCGCTATGGCGAAGATGCCAATGCCGCCAGCGATATTGACCTGATCGACTATCACTGAGGAGGCCGAAATGCCCATGAAGAACCCGCCCCATCCAGGCAGCCTGATTCAAACCGAAGTCATCGAAGCGCTCGGCCTCAGCTTGTCAAAGGCCGCGGAGATTTTGCAGGTGCGCCGCGCCACGCTCTCCGATCTTCTCAACGGCAAGTCCGCCCTGACGCCCGACATGGCGCTGCGCATCGAAAAAGCCTTCGGCCCGGAGATGGACCACCTCCTGCGCATGCAGCTCGCCTACGACATATCCAAGACCAGAGAGCAGGCAAAGAACCTCTCGATCGAGCGGTACGTGTCAGCTTGAAGACAACCAAGTAATGACCCTCAGGCGGTGACGTGTAGCCTGGTTTCTACCATTGTCCATTCCCCGAGCCGCAAGCCCGCCCTGAGCTCAGTCGAAGGGGCCGCCCACCTGTACAGCCTGCCCTGAGCGAAACCGGGGGCCCCGGCGACAGGTCTTCGTCGCTTGGGTGGAAAGTCGAAGGGGCAAGTCCTCCCAGCGCAGGTGGCCGCATCCTCCTCGCCTTCCGGAACCCCGGTCCTACCGTATATGATGGCTGGCTGTATCCTGCATCCGATTTTTGTCCGCAAATGCAAAGGAGACCGAATGTCTGATCCAAGTTCTGATAATCTCGCCAAGCTCAATCGCCGCGAGGCGCTGCTGCTGGCCGCCGCCGGCGGAGTAGGCGCCGCGCTGGCCCGTCCGGCCGCTGCCATGGACAACACCAAGACCGCGGCGCATCAGGAGCCCGGCAATTGCGCCACGCCAAAAACCGCGGTGGCGAACACCCAATATGGCAAGGTGCGCGGCTTCGTCGATGGCGGCGTCTTCACCTTCAAGGGCGTGCCCTACGGCCAGGACACCGGCGGCGAGAATCGCTGGCTGCCCGCCAAAGCTCCCAAGCCCTGGGACGGCGAATACCCCGCCCTGATTTACGGCCCCAACTGCCCCCAGCACCTGCATGACTTTTCGGGGATCGAGCAGTCCTTCATTCAGGACTGGGACGACGGCTACATGGGCGAAGACATGCTCAAGCTGAACATCTGGACGCCCAGCCTGAGCGGCAAGCGCGCGGTGATGGTCTACTTTCACGGCGGCGGCTTCGTCTTCGGCTCATCCTATGAGCTGCCCTCGCACGAGGGCGCGCAGATGGCCCGCCATCACGATGTGGTGCAGGTCTCGGTTAATCACCGCCTCAACATCCTCGGCTTCTTCGACCTCTCCGAGATCGGCGGCCCCGCCTACGCCGATTCAGTCAACGTCGGCATGACCGATCTGGTCGCATCGCTGCAATGGGTCCACGACAACATCGCCAACTTCGGCGGCGATCCGGACCGCGTCATGATCTACGGCCAGTCCGGCGGCGGCTCCAAGGTCACCACGCTGATGGGAATGCCCTCGGCCGCGGGACTCTTTCATCGCGCCTCCGTGCAGTCGGGCGGCGGAGGCAATCCTCCCAGCGCGGAGCAATCCAGGGCGCTGGCCAAGCAGGTGATGATCGAGCTCGGCCTTCAACCCAACGACATCGTCAGCCTGCAGAAGATGGATTGGGCCAAGCTGAATGCTGCCGGCAACGCCGCCGTCGCCAAGATCAACCCGCCGATGAAGCCGGGGATGGGTCCATTCTCCGCTCCGGGCATGCCGCCACGCGCCGGCTTTGGACCCACCGTGGATGGCCGCACCATTACCGTGCGCTCCTTCAATGAGGCCGCGCCGGAGATCTCCAAGAACATTCCCCTGCTCATGGGCTCGGTCAGCGAAGAGGGCAACCATATGCTCTCCAAACCCACTGAGGCCGAGTGGATGGCCTCGCTCATCCGCCTCTACGGCGAAACCAAGGCAGCTACCCTTGCCGCCGCCTTGAAGAAGGCCCATCCGGAGAAGAGCATCCGCACGCTCTCCTATATGTGCGGCGGCTCCATGCTGAATAGCATCTCCATTCGCAACAATGTAGTGAGAATGTCCAAATTGAAGTGCGACCAGAAAGCTGCGCCCATCTACACGTACTACTTCACCTGGCAGTCGCCCATGCTGGAAGATGCGGGGGCCTGGCACACCGCCGAACTGGCCTTCTGCTTCGACAACACCAAGCGCTGCGAACAGGGCACGGGCAACACGCCCGAGGCGCAGGCGCTGGCCAAGAAGATGGCCACGGCCTGGGCCAACTTCGCCCGCACCGGCAACCCCAGCCAGCCCGGATTGATCTGGGAGCCGACCACACCGGAGCGCTGCCAGACGATGGTATGGGACAATCACAGCCGCATGGAAGACGATCCCGAAGGCGAGATCCGCAAGATTCTGCTCGGTTAGCGCTGCAGTTGCCGGGCGCCACATCCTTCGCTTGGCTGGGGACCCCAACGACTCGGGGTCCCCAGCGAGCGATTTTTGCTCGCTGGGGTGAGGGTAGGGTCTTCGTCTGTGGCATGGCCGGGCGAAAGGTGGGAGACTGTCAATGCTCGTTCTCCGAGCCGAAGGCGTCTGCCGCACCGCAATTGGCCGAACAGATAAAATCGTCTAAAGTGGCGTCGCTTGCCGATGAAAGAGTTGCCGAATTCCTTTGGCCAAAGGCGGAACATCCAGTTGACGAAAACAGAGAAACAACAGCGGCCTCTCAAGGACCCTCTGCTGGACCCCGGCGGTCCGCATCTGGATGACGACTTTCTGGCTCTTTGTGGCGAGCGGAATCGACGCATCGTGAAACGGCTCAAGGCTGAGGAGGAGACGAAACGCCTGGTAGAGGCCCAGCAACTCTATCGAAAAGAACACCCGTTGATCGGCGTCCTGGCAATTCAGGGCAATTACGCCAGCCATTCGCAAGCTCTGATTGAGGCCGGCGCCGAGCCCGTGGAGGTGCGCAAGCCCGGCGGTCTGGCCGGCCTCGATGGTCTGGTTCTGCCCGGCGGCGAATCGACCACGATTCTGAAATTCCTTGAGAAGCACCGTTTTTTTGAAGCTTTACAGGAGTTCTGCGGCAGAAAGCCCATTTTCGGTACCTGTGCAGGAGTGATTCTGCTGGCGCGGGAGGTTCGCAATCCGGCGCAGCGCAGCCTGGGCGTACTGGATGCGGTGGTGGAGCGCAACGCCTACGGCCGCCAGATCGACTCGACCATTCTGACGGCCGAGACCGCGCTCGCCGGCGGCCCGCTGGAAATGGTTTTCATTCGCGCTCCGCGCATTGTCGAAACCGGCGCCGGCGTGGAAGTGCTGGCTCGCCGCGAGGGCTTCCCGGTGCTGGTTTGCCAGGGGCGCGTCATGGCCGCCACCTTCCATCCCGAGCTTTCAGCTGACCGCCGGGTTCACCGGCTTTTTGTCGAGACCGTGGCCGCTGCGCATACAAAATAAGCGGCCCCCGGTGAGCCATGCCGTTCTCTCGCTGAGGACGCCTTGCTGCTTGACACTGCGGAGGTTGAAAGATGCACTTCGCGGATGGCTATGCCAGATGACGATGCAGTAACGCACGGCACCGCTCGCCAAAGCTAGGCACTTCGGGGCACTCGAAATATATCTCGCGGTTGAGCGCCATGAGCAACTGCACGGCTTTCAACTGCTCATGGTCCGCTGAAAGCGATGTGCCCTCATGTACGAACTCGTCGGTGAGGTATTCGATCGCGTGGCCCAGAATCTCCAGCGCGCGTCCCGCCTGGGGAGTGATGCGCCGGTGGCGATTAGGTCGTACACGGACAGTGGATACGACCGGTGCAGTGGCCGGAATCGGGAAGCCGGTTAAGGTGGAAGCTGCCATGCTGTTTATCCTCAACCCTGTTCTTCGGCCCATTCGCTGCTCTTTTCAGATGACGAACGTACTGTGTTCCATAAAAGAACACTGGATTATGGCGGACTATTCCGGGAAATGATGTGATGCAGCTCACATATACTCCCTGCCTGCCACGGATCATCCGAGTCCTGCACACCCTCGGTCGCCTTGACGGGATGAGGCCGAAAACCTAATCTCAAACCAGCATCCTGGTGGATCGGGGCCGCTGGCAATTGCGGTCAAGAGGGTGCAATCCTACTGGACTTTTCAGACTGGGCGGCAATGATCCCCTACTCCTGGCAGTATCTCCCGCTATTGATGCAAATCCTTGCCGCGTTTGGCCTTGGCCTGGGGATGGTTGCCGCCTCCTGGTTCATTGGGCGGCGTCGCGGCTCGGCCACCAAACTGGCCGCCTATGAGTGCGGAATCGAGGCCGTGGGCGACGCCCGCGGGCGTTTCAGTGTCCGCTTCTATATGGTGGCCGTCCTGTTCATCCTCTTCGATGTGGAGGCGGTCTTCATGATGCCCTGGGCGGTGATCTACCGCAAACTGCATGAAATCACCGGCTCCCGGCTGTTTGGTTTCTGGGAGATGCTGGTCTATCTCGGCTTTGTGGCTGTTGGACTCTACTACATCGTACGCAAGGGCATCCTGAACTGGAGCCAGGACAAGGCGGACCTATAGGGTCTGCTTTCCAATCTCAGGGGCCAGCGACCGTAGCCAATTTTTACGAGTTCTAGGAGTGAGGAGTGACGCATACCGGGTGTCTGCTAGCGACGAGCGACAACGAAATCGGGAAAATTGACCCGGTCCCGAAGGGTTGCGGCGAAAATCCGGGGTCCCCAGCAAGAGGTCTTCGTTGCAGGGGTGGAAATCCGGCCATACTTCGTTGTCGTCCTCGACGGTGGACCCGCCACAGCCTTCGGACTCCGCCTCGTCTGACCCGATTTTCGCTCGCAACGCTGACTCCTGAGATTGGAAAGCAGACCCTATGATGGCCGAGGCAAAGACATTCAGCGGCAGGGCCGCTGTGCTGGAGGGGCTTCCCGAGCATCCGGCGGTCAAGGCGATCCAGGCCTGGAATCCCGAGGCTCTGGTTGACGCGAAATTCGACCGCAATGAGTTGACGCTGACCATCGCCGCCGAAGAGATTCGCGCCGCGGCTGCCACCGTGCAGGCGGCCGGATACAACTTCTTCGAGGACCTGACCGCGGTCGACTGGTTCCCTTCCTCGCCCCGCTTCCAGTTGAGCTACCACATTTTGTCGCACGCCTATCAAGAGCGCATCCGGCTGCGGGTGCTGCTGGAGGGCGAGAGCCCGTCGCTGGAGTCCATCACGCCGGTCTGGCCCGCGGCCAACTTCTACGAGCGCGAAGTCTTCGACTTGTTCGGCATTCGCTTCGGCGGGCACCCCAATCTGCGCCGCATCCTGATGCCAGACGATTGGGTGGGGCATCCATTGCGCAAGGACTATCCGGTGGAGGGGTACCGCTAAATGAACTCCGGCACGCCCATCCTCGATGTTCCCGCGGCCGAAGGCGCGCGTGACCAGCACATGGTCCTCAACATGGGGCCGCAGCACCCGGCCACGCACGGGGTATTGCGCCTGGTGCTGGAAATCGACGGCGAAATCATTGTCCGGCTTTATCCTGAGATCGGTTATCTGCACACCGGCATCGAGAAGACCTGCGAGGCCAAGTTTTATCAGCAGGTGGTGCCGCTCACCGACCGCATCGACTACCTGAGTCCGATGGCCAACAACCTCTGTTACTGTCTGGCCGTCGAAAAGCTGCTGGCGCTCGAAATTCCCGAGAAGGCCCAGTGGATCAGGGTTCTTCTGAGCGAGCTGACCCGCCTGAATTCCCATCTCGTATGGCTGGGCACCCACGCCATGGACATTGGCGCCCTGACCGTCTTGCTCTACACCTTCCGCGAACGCGAGGATATTCTCAGGCTCTTTGAGGCCGTCTCCGGCCAACGGATGATGACCAGCTACTTCCGCATCGGCGGCCTCGCGCTGGAGCCGCCGCTGGACTTCTTCCACCGCGTAGAGACATTCATCCACGCCTTCCCGGAAAAAATCGACGAGTATTCAAACCTGCTCACCGGCAATCCAATCTTCAAGAATCGCTTGAAGGATGTGGGCTATCTGTCGGCAGCGGATGCAATTGCGCTGGGCGTGACCGGCCCGCCGATGCGCGCCTCGGGCGTGGACTTCGACCTGCGCCGCGATATGCCCTACTCCGGTTATGAAAAGTTCCAGTTCAGGGTTCCCGTCTCGACCGATGGCGATTGCTGGGCTCGGTATCTGGTCCGGCTGGAAGAGATGCGCGAGAGCGTCAGGATCATCCAGCAGGCGCTGGACGGGATGCCGGAAGGGGCGATCAAGGCCAACGCTCCCAGGATTGTGCTGCCCGACCGCGAGAAGATGAAGACCCAGATGGAGGCGCTGATCCATCATTTCAAGATCGTCACTGAAGGGTTTGCGGTTCCGGCCGGCGAGGTTTATCAGGGGATTGAATCGCCGCGGGGGCAGATGGGCTACTATGTGGTCTCGGACGGCACGGCCAAGCCCTACCGCGTCCACATGCGCAATCCGACCTTCGCCACCTTGCAGGCGCTGGAGACCATGTGCAAGGGCCGAATGCTGGCCGACGTGGTGGCCGTGGTCGGATCCATCGATATTGTGTTGGGCGAGATCGACAGATGAGTTCTGAATCGATGAGTATATTCTCTCCCCAACTGGCGGCGCGGTTTGACGCGCTGGTCCAGAAGTACCCGGTGCGGCGTTCGGCGCTGGTTCCCATGCTCCTCTACGCCCAGGACGAGATCGGCTATCTCTCCGATGCGGTCATCGCAGAAGTGGCCGAACGCATCGGCATCACCGAGCTCGAAGTTCGCAACGTGGCGACTTATTACTCGATGCTTCGCTTCAAGCCGGTAGGCAAATACAACGTGCAGGTTTGCACCAACATCAGTTGCATGTTGCGCGGGGCCCATGAGATTTACGAACGTTTCCAGGAGGAGCTCGACATCGGACACAAAGGCGTCACGCCGGACGGGTTGTTCTCGCTGGAAGAGGTGGAGTGCATCGGGGCCTGCTCGTGGGCGCCCGCGATTCAGGTGAATTACGACTTTCACGACGGGCTGACGCCCGAGCATGTGCCCGGCATCCTGGCCCGCTATCGACAACTAGAAGGCAAGGCCGCTCCACCTCAGCTCGTCTTCCATCCCGATGAGGTCAAGATCGTCTCCCGCCGTTTTGGGCTGGGCGCGGCAAAGATCGACCGTTATCTCGAACTCGGCGGCTACGCGGCTACAAAAAAGTGCCTGGAACTAGGTCCCGACTGGATCATCAACGAGATGAAGGCCGGGAACCTGCGCGGGCGCGGCGGCGCGGGCTTTTCCGCGGGGCTCAAGTGGTCGTTCGTGCCCAAAAAGTCAGCCAAGCCGAAATATGTGTTGGTCAACGGCGACGAGAGCGAGCCCGGAACCTGCAAGGATCACCTGATCTTTCTGCATGATCCTCATGCGGTCATCGAGGGTACGATCATTGCCGGCCTGGCCATCGGCGCCAAGGTGGGCTTCATCTACCTGCGCGGCGAATACCGCTATCTGCTGGAGATCATGGAGGAAGCCGTCGCCGATGCCTACGCCAAGGGCTTTCTGGGCAAGAACATCTTCGGCTCCGAAACCGAGTTCCACATCGTTACCCATACCGGCGCGGGGGCCTATGAAGTAGGCGAGGAGTCGGCGCTGATGGAGTCGCTCGAAGGCAAACGGGGAATTCCGCGCATCAAGCCGCCCTACCCTGCCGTCGTCGGCCTCTACGGCGGTCCCACGATCATCAACAACGCCGAGACCATCGCCACCGTGCCGCACGTGATCGAGATGGGCGGCGCGGCCTACGCGGCGGTGGGCTCCCCGCGCAACGGCGGCACGCGCCTGTTCTCCATCAGCGGCCATGTGGAGCGCCCCGGCGTCTATGAGCTGCCCATGGGCTACAACCTGAAGAAGATGATCTACGAGGTGGCCGGCGGCATCCGCGGCGGCCGCACGTTGAAGGCCGTGGTCCCCGGAGGCTCTTCAACCCCAGTGCTGCTGCCCGAGGAGATCGACATCGGCATGGACTTCGACCAGGTGGGCAAGGCCGGCTCCATGCTGGGCTCGGCCGGCGTGGTGGTGATCGATGACCAGACCTGCATGGTCGAGTTCGCGCTGCGCACCATCAGCTTCTACCAGCACGAGAGCTGCGGCTGGTGCATTCCCTGCCGCGAAGGCACCGACTGGCTGAAGAAGTCGCTGACCCGCTTCCACGCCGGCTTCGGCACGGCCAAAGACATCGACAACATTCAGTACCTGGCCGAAAACATGATGGGCCGGACGTTTTGCCCGTTTGGCGACGCGGCCGCCATGCCCACGCTGGCCTTTGTGAAGAAGTTCCGCAAGGAGTTCGAAGAGCATTTGAACGGCAAGCCCTGCCCGTTTACAAAACAAGTGGATTTGGTGGTGGTGTAGAGGGCTCTGGAGACGAATGGCAGACGTAACCTTCACGGTCGATGGCAAGAAGCTGACGGCTCCCGCGGGAACGCTGCTGATCGACGCCTGCCGCAAGGCGGGCATCGAGATTCCGGCCTTCTGCTACTACCCCGGCCTCAGCCTCCAGGCAGCCTGCCGTATGTGCGTGGTGCGCCAGGAGAAAGTGCCCAAGCTGCAAACGGCCTGCACGACCACCGTCGCCGAGGGCCAGGTTTTTATCACGGAATCAGAAGAAATCGCCCAGGCGCGCAAGGCCACCATCGAATTGCTGCTCGGCAACCACCCCCTCGACTGCCCGGTCTGCGATGCCGGCGGCGAGTGCGAGCTGCAGGATATGACCTTCAAGTACGGCGCAGGCGAAAGTCTCTACGCCGAGGCCAAGGAGCATCGCGAGGAACAGCAGTGGTCGCCGGCAGTCTTCTTTGACCGCCCGCGCTGCATTCTCTGTTACCGCTGCATCCGCGTCTGTGGCGAGGGCATGGACGTGTGGGCGCTGGGCGTGCAGAACCGCGGCGTCCATTCGACGATTGCGCCCAACGGCGGCGACCATCTGGACTGCGAGCAGTGCGGCATGTGCATCGACATCTGCCCGGTGGGCGCGTTGACCAGCGGCAGCTACCGCTACAAGACGCGGCCATGGGAGATGAACCACGTCTCCACTGTCTGCACACATTGCGCCGACGGTTGCAAGGTGACGCTGGGCGTGCGCCAGACCAACGACGGCTCGGAGATTGTCCGCGCCGACAACCGCGACAAGAGCGGCATCAACGGCGACTTTCTCTGCGCCAAGGGCCGCTTCGGCTTCGACTTCGTCGAAAATCCCGAACGGCTGACCCAGCCCCTGGTCCGTAACACCGAGGGCAAGCTGGAACCGGCCACATGGGAACATGCGCTGCGTCTGGCGGCGAGTAAATTGAAGGAGGTTCGCGACAGTCGTGGCGGCGCGGCCATCGGCGTCGTCGGCTCCAGCCGGACCACGAACGAAGAGAACTACCTGCTGCAGAAGTTCGCGCGGACGGTGCTCCGAACCAACAACATCGACCACCAGCGCAGTACGGATTACGCAGCCTTTGGCCGCGCCCTCGCCGGGCACAATCACAAAACGGCCAGCCTGCGCGACATCGCAACCGCACCGGCGATCCTGCTTGTCGGCGGCAATCCCACTGAAGAGCATCCGCTGCTGGCGTGGAACCTGCGCACCAATGTACGGCTGAACCGCGCCCGGCTCTACATCGCCAACTCCAAGCCCATCAAGCTGGAGCGGCAGGCCGAGGCTACACTGCGGCTGCGCGCCCACGGCTATCAAGCCATTCCCGCGTATCTGGGCGGCAGCGACGACACAATCAAGAACGCTGTCTTCCGCAAGGCCGTGCTGGCCGAGGACTCGCTCGTGGTGGTCTTTGGCCAGGAGTTTCGCGGCCAGGCCGTCGAATCGCTCGTTGCCTGGGGCCCCACGCGCGGCAATGTCCGCTATGCCTTCCTCGGCGACCACTCGAACTCCCGCGGCGCGGCCGACATGGGGCTGTTACCCGATCTACTGCCAGGCTATGTGCCGGTAACCGCTCCGGGCGCGTTCGCCGAATACGCGGGGCTGCCTGCAACAAGCGGCAAGACGCTGCCGGAAATCTTCAAAGCAGCAGGCAAAGGCGAGCTGGGCGCATTGCTGGTCGTCGGCGCCAATCCGGTGGCTAGGCTGGGCGTGGACCCAGCGGCCATGAAGAACACCTTCGTCATTGTTCAGGACCTTTTTCTCACCGAAACCGCTGCCATGGCCGATGTGGTGTTGCCGGCCGCCAGCCTCTACGAGAAGTCCGGCACGGTGACCAACACCTACGGTGATGTGCAACTCGTCAAGAAAGCTGCCGACCGCGCGGGAGTAAAGCCGGACTTCGAGATTCTGGTGCGTCTGGCCGGCGCCATGGGCGTCGATGTCAAGACGCTGGTGCCCTTCGGCAAGGGCGGCGTGACGGCCGATCTGGGCCAGTCGCGCGGTGCTCAGGCCGGCGAGGCAGACCGGCACGCAGTGTGGCTGGCGGCCAACAACTTGGAGCCCAGGCTGAGTCCCTTCGATCCGCTTGCCGTGCTGGACGAGATCGAGCGGCTGGTTCCCGGCTACACCCTGGACCGGATCAATCTCTTCGGCGGCAACGATGTGCGAACGGAGCCCGGCTTTGTACCGGTCGCGGCGTTGACAGAAACAGCGCCCGCTTTGGTGGTTCCCGCGCACGATGCATTGTTTACCTCCGGAACGCTAGGCCGGTACAGCCCCGCGCTCAAGGAACTTGCGAAGCATCAGGCGCGCTATGGCGGGCTGAAGATTCTGTGAAGTTGTTGTAGTATGTGGATTTATTCTCGAAAGAGAAAAGTGCAAACAGGAGGGATTGTCGTGAGCGTTGACGATGCAAAACAATATTCACTTCAAGCGCACGGGACAATTCAGTATTTGTTGGAGGGAATTGTTACTCCGGGCGGTTATCGACTCAATCTTGTTTTCGCGTATTTTCTTCTGGCCCTTGAGCACCAGAAAGCAATAGCTTCGTTGGTGGATTTGGAATTGCGTGGACCAGCGTTTGCGCTTTTTAGATTGCAAGTTGAAACGGCCTTTCGTGGTCTTTGGGTTGGCCGGGTAGCAACCGATCAACAAATTGAAGATATTGCTAAAAATGGCGCAAAACCCTTTGGAACATTCAAAGAAATGGTACAGAAAGTGGATGAAGCATACCAGGCAGACGGAAGATTACAGAAAATAGCAGAAGGATGGAAAACACTTAGTGGATTTACACATTCAGGACTTGAACAATTAGTACGGAGATTCAGCCCTGATGGAACGCTTGGACCCGACTACGCTGACGATGAAACTGAGACCCTATTGGAATTCTCAGGAGAATTTTCTATTGCAATGGCGTTTTGTATTTTTCATGCAAATGGATTCGATGAAAAGTATAAAGCCCTAGAATTGTGGAAGAAAGATAATAGAACGAGTGTTGGACATGATTTGGAACACGAGGCAATCGACCGGTGATGATTTTGTGGTTTGTTCTGTGGAGCGCGCTCAAGGTGGCCGTGGTGACGGTGGTGATGCTGCTGGGCGTCGCCTACACCGTGCTGCTGGAGCGCAAGCTCGTGGGGCGCATCCAGAATCGCTGGGGACCCAGCCGCGTGGGACCGTTCGGCTTGCTGCAGACGCTGGTGGATGGGGCCAAACTCTTCCTCAAGGAAGACCTCATCCCCACAGGCGTCTACAGGCCCCTCTATCTGCTCGCGCCCATCATCGCCCTGGGCTGCGCGCTGATCTCCATCGGCGTGGTCCCCTTCGGCGAGCCCAACGTTGGTCCGGGCCGCCTGGATCTTTTTGAGATTTCCAACGTGAACATCGGCCTGCTGGTCATACTGGGCATCACCTCGATTGGTGTCTACGGCATCGCGCTGGCAGGATGGTCGTCGAACAATAAGTACTCGCTGCTGGGCGCGCTGCGGTCTTCGGCGCAGCTAATCAGCTACGAGCTTGCTCTGGGCCTCTCGCTGGTGGGCGTCGTCTTGCGGGCCGGGTCGCTCAACCTGCGCGTGATCGTCGAGCAGCAGGCGACCAGAGGCATCCTCACCTGGAATCTTTTCGGCGGAATGCAGTTCGTGGCCTTTTTCATCTACCTCATGGCGGCCTATGCGGAGACCAACCGCTCTCCCTTCGACCTGCCTGAGGCGGAGAGCGAGCTGACCGGCGGTTATCACACCGAGTACAGTTCGATGAAGTTCGCCATGTTCTTCATGGCCGAGTACGCCAACATGATTACGGTGGGCTGCGTGGCCACGCTGCTCTTTCTGGGCGGATGGACCAGCTTCTTCGGCGACCTGATACCACCGCCGGAGAACGTCTTTATCCATGCGTTCCTCCCCATCTTCTGGTTCGTGCTCAAGGTCCTGTGCTTCCTGTTCTTGTTTGTCTGGGTGCGGGGAACGCTGCCCCGCTTCCGCTATGACCAGTTGATGAACTTTGGATGGCGCATCCTCATGCCACTGGCCATTCTGAACATTGTGGGAACAAGCCTTTGGCTTGCGTATCGCTGAGTTACAATCGGGCTTGCCCGCATGGGATTGCAACGATGCACCTGATTTTGTTTATCGTGTTTGCCGGATTCTGCCTGGCGGGAGCCATCAACCTCCTGCTTCAGAGCCATCCCATCAATAGCGCCCTGTCGCTGATTGTGGTGATGACCTCGCTGGCCGTGCTTTACCTGCTGCTGGGCGCGGAGTTTCTGGCCATCGCGCAGGTGATCGTCTATGCCGGCGCCATCATGGTCCTGTTCACCTTCGTGGTCATGTTGCTCAACGCCGGCCGGGAAGAGCGCACCCTGGGCAGCCGCTCGGCACGTAAGGTGGGCTTTCCCGCGGTCGTCGCCATCCTTGGCGTCATCGCCACCGTGATCCTCCGTGCGCAGGGCCTGGGAGTGGCGGGACTGCGGGACGGCATCACCTCCACTGAAGAGCTGAGCCGCGTGCTTTTCCACGAGCTGCTGCTGCCCTTTGAGGTGACCTCGGTGCTCATCCTCATCGCGATTCTGGGCGCTGTTGCGCTGGCCAGCCACGGCGACACAGATTCCCACGGGAACCGGGACCCCTACGGGAACCCAGAGAGGACGGCCGGCAAGTGAACTCCTTCTTCTCGCAAGAGATCCCCATCTCCTGGTATCTGCTGCTGAGCGCGGTGCTGTTTTCGCTTGGCGTCGCCGGCTTTCTCATCAAGCGCAACCTCATCACCGTCTTCATGTCCATTGAGCTCATGCTCAACGCCGTGAATCTCTCCTTTGTGACCTTCGCCCACCAGTGGCACGCGGTGAAGGGCCAGATATTCGTCCTCTTTGTGATGGTTGTGGCCGCAGCGGAGGCTGCCGTGGGACTGGCCATCATCATCGCCGTCTTTCGCGCCCGCGCTACCCTGGCCGTCGACCGCATCGACCTGATGAAACTATGAACACGCCTCTCCATCTCTGGCTGATTCCGCTGCTTCCCTTCGCGGGGTTCCTGATTAATGGAATCCTCGGCAGACGGCTGCCGAAGTGGCTTGTGAGCACGGTCGCGCTGCTAGCGCCGCTAGCGGCGTTGGGCGTGGTGCTGAATGCGGCATCGGGATTGTTCGGAATTGGCCCCTCTCTCAGTTCCCTGCCCTACGTCGAAACCTGCCCGCTGCCCTGGATCAACATCGGCACGCTGCACATCGACTTCAGCTTCGTCCTCGACCAGCTTTCGCTGGTCATGCTGCTGGTCGTCTCCGGTGTTGGATTCCTGATTCACGTCTATTCCGTGGGTTACATGAGCCGTGAAGAGGGCTACGCGCGCTACTTCTCTTACCTGAATCTCTTCCTCTTTTTCATGACGGTGCTGGTGCTGGCCGGCAATGCGTTGGTGATGTTTGTGGGCTGGGAGGGCGTGGGCCTGGCGTCGTATCTGCTCATCGGCTTCTGGTTTCAAAAGAACTCCGCCGCCGACGCGGGCAAGAAAGCCTTCATCGTCAACCGCATCGGCGACTTCGGCTTCCTGATCGGCATGTTTCTGCTGTTAGCCAACTTCGGCACGCTAACCTTCAGCGAGATCTGCGCGCAGCTAGGCGCGAACCCCGGTTGGCAGGGCGGCGTACTCACCGTGACTGCGCTCTGCCTGCTGCTCGGCGCCATCGGCAAGAGCGCGCAGCTTCCGCTCTACGTCTGGCTGCCCGACGCCATGGAAGGCCCCACGCCTGTCTCTGCGCTCATTCACGCCGCCACCATGGTCACGGCCGGGGTCTACATGATCGCCCGCACCCATGTCTTGTTCGACCACTCGCCCTTCGCGCTCGGCACGGTTGCGGTTATCGGCGCGGCGACGGCGATCTTTGCCGCCACCATCGGCCTGGTCCAGAACGACATCAAGCGCGTGCTGGCCTACTCCACCATCTCGCAAATCGGGTATATGTTCCTGGGCTGCGGGGTGGCGGCTTACTCGGCTGCCATCTTCCACCTTGTCACGCACGCTTTCTTCAAAGCTCTGCTCTTTTTGGCTGCGGGCTCGGTGATCCACGCCATCGGCGGCGAGCAGGATTTGCGCAGGATGGGCGGCCTGTGGCGGAAACTGCCGGTCACCTTTGCCGTTACCACGGTGGGCGTTCTGGCCATCGCCGGGTTTCCGCCCTTCGCCGGATTCTTCTCCAAGGATGCGATTCTTTACGCGGCCTATTTGCATGGGCCGAGCGGACGGGCGCTGTGGTTTGTTGGAGTGGTTACGGCGTTGCTGACTTCGTTCTATATGTTCCGGCTGTGGTATCTGGCTTTTCTGGGCAAGCCGCTGGGCGAGGCTGCTCCTCACCACTCAACGCCCTGGTCGATGCTCGGGCCGCTGCTGATTCTGGCCCTGCTCTCGATCTGCGGCGGCTGGATCGGCATCGAGCGCTCAGGCGGCTGGATTAATATTGAGCGCTTCAGCAGTTTTCTGGCGCCGGCCGTGGGAGCAAAGGCCGCGGAAGGCGGCAGCGCGGGCCTGGAGTTCCGAATGAGCGTGGCGGCCGTTGTCGTAGCGTTCCTGGGCTGGTATATCGCGCACGTGTTCTACCAGTGGAGGCCCTCGCGCCGGGCAGAGTTTGCCGCGTCCTTGTCCGGCCCCTACACGGTTCTCGCCAACAAGTACTACGTCGACGAGTTCTATCGCGCGGCTGTGGTCAAGCCGCTGCTGGCTATCTCTACATACTTCCTGGGCTGGTTCGTGGAAAAGGCTCTGTTGGGCGGCGCAGCATGGCTGCTTGGAGGCCTTGCCTTGTTTACCGGGGCGCTCCTGCAACGCTGGCAATCGGGCAATCTGCGCTCCTATGCGGCGTGGCTGGCCGCCGGCGCGGCGGCGGTGTTGCTCTTCATTGTGGTTCCCTGGTCTGCTTTCCTGGCCAACTTCGGATTTCATCTCAACGTGGCGGGGCACTGAGAGAATGGCAGACATCAACAACTCGATTCTCACGTTGATCCTCCTGCTCCCGCTGGCCGGAGCGGTCCTGGTGGCGCTCGCGCCCGGCCGCCGCAAGCTGCCCAACTGGATCGCGCTGATCACGGCGCTGCTGACCTTCGGCCTTACGCTTCACCTGCCGGCGCACTTTGTCCTCGGCCAAAGCGGCTTCCAGTTTGCGATCAATCGCCCGTGGATCGAAAGCCCAGCAATCTTTTATCACGTCGGCGTGGATGGCCTGAGTCTGTGGCTGGTCGTGCTTACCGGTCTGTTGGCCCCTGTCGGCGTGCTCGCCAGTTGGAACGCCATCAAGGAGCGGCGCAAAATATTCTTCGCGCTCTTCCTGGTGCAGCAGACCGCCATGATCGGTGTCTTCATCTCCCTGGATTTGATCTTGTATTACGGCTTCTGGGAGCTATCGCTCGTGCCGATGGCCATTCTCATCGCCATGTACGGCCGCAAGGACGGTCCCAGGGCCGCCACCAAGTTTTTCCTCTTCACGTTCATTCCATCGGCGCCCCTGCTGGTGGCGATCCTGTGGCTCTACGCACAGACCGGCAGCTTCGACTTTGTCACGCTGCAAATCCTGATCGCTCACGGGTCGTTCCCCGCCGGGCCGCTCTGCTGGGCAGCCTTCGCATTCCTGCTGGCCTTTGCGGTCAAAGTTCCGGTCTTCCCGCTCCACGGCTGGCTCGCGGATACCTTCAGCGAAGCGCCCGTGGCTCTGGCCATGGTAGTAGCCGGCAAGCTGGGCCTTTACTCCATGCTGCGCTTCCACATTGGTCTCTTCCCCGCGCAGGCGCGGGCACTGGCTCCGTATCTGATTGTCCTGGCGGTCACAGGCATCCTCTACGGCGCGTGCCTGGCGCTGGCGCAGCGCGACTTTTGGCGGCTGCTCGCCTTTGCGGCCCTGAGCCACCTGAACCTGATCACCCTGGGCATCTACGGTTTCACGTTTACCGGCTCAGCCGGCGCGGTCTACCAGATCCTCAGCCACGGCGTTGTCGATGGCGCGCTGTTCGTGCTCCTGGGAGTTCTCTACGACCGTTACTCGACCAGCCAGATCAACGCCTATGGCGGCCTGGCCAGCAAGCTGCCGCGCACGGCCACGCTCTTCGTCATCACGTCCCTGGCCATGATCGGACTGCCCATGCTGAATAACTTTGTGGGCGAATTCCTGATCCTCTCCAGCACCTTTACCGGAGTAAGCCGCGGCTGGGCGATCGCCGCATCGCTGGGCGTGATCCTCAGCGCGGCCTACATGCTGTGGCTGGTGCAGCGGCTCTTCTACGGACCGGAGAGCAAGCTGGCTGCGTCGAAGCCCGCCGTTGACCTGGACGACCGCGAGCTGGCGGTGCTCTGGCCATTGGCCGTGCTGATGCTTGTGATGGGAGTGGCGCCGATGCTCTGGCTGCCGTCGATCGAACAGGGCGTGCATATTCCGCAGGGGAAGGAATCGGCCGCTTTACCGGCATCCGTTCTGCCTCAATCAGCAGAGTCTACTTCGTTCCATCGGGAGGGTCAGCGATGAATCCTGTTCCCGATATCTTCCGCATCCTTCCTGAGGTTATCCTCACCCTCTCCGGCGTGGCCGTGATGCTGCTCGACGCCTCGCTGCCGCCTGGAATTCCACGCCGTCCGCTTGGCTGGGTCGCGGCGCTCGGAACCACGCTGGCTCTGTGGGCCAGCGTAGGGCAGCTTTACTTTCCCCAAGGCACTGGCTTCTACGGCACGGTCGAAACCAGCGCCTTCACCGTCTTCTTCCACGTTCTCATCTGCGGCATCGTGCTGGTGGCGCTCCTGCTCTCGCTGGACACTCTGCCCGAGGACAGCCATCACCAGGGCGAGTTCTATGCGCTGGTGGTCTTCGGCGCGGTAGGCATGTGCCTGCTCACCGGCGCGGTTGAACTGCTGGTGGTCTTCATTGCCCTGGAAATCTCATCCATCTCCACTTACGTTCTGGCTGGTTATCGCAAGAACACCGGCCGCGGTCCCGAATCCGCCATCAAGTATTTTCTGCTCGGTTCATTTGCCACCGCGTTCCTTCTCTACGGCATTGCATTGATCTTTGGCGCCACCGGCACCACACAGATCTACGAGATCGCCCATCTTGCGCCCTCCGCGCAGAATCATTCATTTGTTCTGGCCGGTCTGGCGCTGATGCTGGTGGGCATTCTGTTCAAAGTTTCCGCCGCGCCCTTCCACGTTTGGACGCCCGACGTGTACGAAGGCGCGCCCTCCCCAGTGGTTGCATTGCTCTCCACTGCTCCCAAAGCCGCGGCCTTCGCGCTGCTGTTGCGCGTGGTGTATGAGATGTTTCCCTCGCTGCATTCGCTCTGGTCGCCGCTGCTGTGGATCGTGGCGGTACTCTCGATGACCGTCGGCAACCTGGCCGCGCTCCGCCAGCAGAACGTGAAGCGGATGCTTGCCTACTCCTCGATCGCCCATGCCGGCTACCTGCTGGCAGCCTTTGCCGGACTGGGAACCAGCGGTATCGCCGCCGCCAGTTTTTATGCCGCAGCTTACGCGGCCATGAACGTGGGCATCTTCGCCGTGATTACCCTGGTGAGCGGATACGACGAGAATCTGCCCATGGTCGAGGATTATCGCGGGCTCATCTACCGTTCGCCTCTGCTCGGCAGCCTGCTGATCTTTTTCCTGGTTTCGCTGGTCGGAATTCCCTTCACCGGCGGATTCTTCGGCAAGTTCTACTCCTTCTCGGCGGCGGTTGGCGGTGGAGCGGTGTGGCTGGCCATCATCGGCCTGCTGAATACGGGATTGGCGGCGGCCTACTATCTGCGCCTGGCGCTGGCGGCAGCGCAATCCCCAGCCAACACGAATGCCGAGGCTGCGACTCCTACGCCCCAGGTTGGCGTAGCGGTGGGTGCAGCCTTGCTGTTCGCGGTTGCCGCCACGCTGATCCTGGGCATCGCGCCAGGCGAGGTGTTGCGCGCAGGCGAAGCCGGAGCGCATACGCTCGAAGCGCCTTCCGCTCAGGCCGGCGCTCCGGGGGTCAGTCTACCGCGGGAACCAAAGCCGTAGTGGGCCCGGCCACGTTTCTCTGCGTTGCCGGAGCCAGCAGGCTCCGGTAGAACGCTGTGATCAATCCCAGAACGCGATCGTTCGAATAATGTTCAACCACCCACGCCCGCGCGGCCACGCCCATGCGCTCCCGCCTCGCGGGATCGCAGAGCAGCTTGAGCACTGCCTCACTGATCGCCTCCGGGTATCCTGGAGGAATCAGCAGGCCGGTCACCTCGGGCACCACAGAGTCGCGTGACCCAGTGGATATCGTTGTCACGACAGGAATGCCGGTAGCCGCGGCCTCCAACACCACGTTGGGAAAACCCTCCCGCCAGGTGGGCAGAACCATCAGGTCCATGGCGCGGTAGTAGGGCGCTGTCTCAGCCACAAGCCCGGTGCAATGAATCCGCGGGTGGCTTTGGATGCGGGCGCGCAGACTGGCACACAGCGCATCTTCCGACGCATCGAACCAGCCCACCAGCAGCAGGTGCGCTTCCGGCTCCGCTTTCATAATTGCGTCGAAGGCCTCGATCAGTTCGGGCAGGCCCTTGTCGCAGGTCAATCGCCCCACAAACCCTACTACCAGGGCTTGGCGGGAAATGCCAAGCCCGTCACGCACCTCGCTTGGGCCGGGCGAAAACCGCTCCACATCGACCCCGTTGCTGCTGCCCTCTCCGAGCAGATTCAGCTTGGCCTCGGGCGCCACATCCAGCGCCAGCGCCTCGGCACGCATGCTGCGGCTGTTGCACAGCACAACCTGCGCGCAAGCCGAGGCCAGCCGCTCAGCTGCCAGTAAGATTCGGCGCTTGAATCCAGCACATGTGTCCAGCTTGAACCCGCGCAGCATGTAAATTCGCGCAGGCACTCCCGCCAGCCAGGCTGCAAAATTGCCCAACAGTCCGGCCTTTGGGGTGCTGAATTCGGTCAGGTCCGGCCTGAGCCGCAGCAGCAACCACCAAAGCCGCGCCAGCGACACAAGATCCGCAATCGGCGCAATCTTGCGCTGCATCGGAATGGCAATCGACTCGACTCCTTCGCGCGCCGCGGTGCGGTCCAGCAGTTCGCCGGGGCTTGAAACCAGAGTCACGCGAAAGCCCGCCTCGCGCAACGCGCGCAGGCGCCCGGTGAGAGTCAGGCAGGTCTGTGGATGGGTGATGCCCACGACGATGTGGGGCGCGGGCTGCGTTGCGAGAACCTGCAGCTCAGAAGCGAATCGAGGCGCTTCGGAAACAGACATGGTACGGCCTGCACTCTCCGCAATCTCTGGGCATGTTCTAAAAGACTGCTCAGAAAATTGCTTTCAACGTAGAGGTGCGGTCCGTCATGGCTTTGTCCATGCAACCAGGTCAAATTAAGGCAACGGGGCGTCAGCCCCAAGAAAGCGTGCACTCCGTACGGTTTTTCGAGTCTGTGGATAGATTCTTAAAGAACTCACATACTGTAGCATTTCAGGACACTTAGCGAGAGTGACAGAACCAACACAAAAGTAGTAGATTGTTGGCCTATACTCACTTTCTTGTGGAAAACCCCGTCATTTGTGTGGAAAAGTCCATGCCTGAACACCCCAAGATCCTCTTGCTCATCCCACATCTTGGCGGTGGCGGAGCCGAGCAAGTAGCTGCCCTGTTGGCCCGGGGCCTCTCCCGTCAGAAGTACGAGCTGCACCTGGGACTCATCACACAGGCTGATAGAGGCCTGGAACATCTATCACCTGATGTAAATCTCCACGCGCTCGGCGCACCCAGGGTGCGCGCCGCGGCATTCCAGTTGCTCAGGCTGATCCGCCGGCTGAAACCGGACGTGATTCTATCCGGGATGTTTCACCTGAACTTCCTGGTGCTGCTGCTCCGCCCCCTTTTCCCGCGGGGAACACGTGTGCTGGTGCGGCAAAATGGGACGGTCTCGGCTGCTTTGGCCTTTGCAGGCCTGCCCGGCTATACCCGCCTGCTTTACCGCTTGCTTTACCGCCGTGCTGACCGGGTGATCTGTCAGACTCGGGCGATGGCAAAAGACCTCGCCGGGGAGCTTGGGATTCCTGAAGAGCGACTGGTGGTGTTGCCGAACCCCCTGGACGTGGATGAAATTCGCAATGCAATTGAGAGGGACCCACATCTTTGGACCGGTCCCGGCCCGCATCTGCTGGCGGTGGGCAGGCTCTCGCGGGAAAAAGGCTTCGACCTGCTGCTGCGGGCGCTGGTCACCGTGCGGGAGCAGTTTCCCCAGGCTGACCTGGTGATCGCAGGCGCCGGTACGGAAAAAGCGGCGCTCAAGGCTCTGTGCCGTGACCTCGGGCTGGAGACAGCCGTGCGCTTTGTAGGCTATGTTGACCGTCCCGCAGCATACTTTTCGGGCGCATCGGCATTCGTGCTCTCGTCCCGGCACGAGGGTTTGCCCAATGCACTGTTGGAGGCAGCCGCCGGCGGCTTACCCATTGTTGCTTTGCCGGCTTCGGAGGGTGTGGCGGACCTGCTGCGCGGTCAGCCTGGCGCCTGGCTCGCGCCTGAAGTCTCCGCCTCTGCGCTTGCGTCCACTCTGCTCGCGGCACTGGAGGTCTTGGGGCCTGGTGAACGTTTTGCGCACGCATTCATCCAGGAATTCAGACTCGACCGTGCGATCCATGCTTATGAAGACCTGATCGACTCGGTCCTCAAGGAGAGTCGACGGTGAACCATGTTGCCCTGGTCATCCCCGGCCTTGACCGGATTGGCGGCGCGGAGCGCCAGGTCATCCTGCTGGCAAAAGGACTGCGCCGGCGTGGCTGGCGGGTAAGCGTTGTGGCGCTTTCGGGCGCCGGAGGCGATGTGGCTGCCGAGTTGATCGCGTCGGGAGCCGTGTTCCTGAGCCTGGGGATGCGCAAAGGACTGGCCGATCCGCGCGGATGGATTCGCTTCAATGGCTGGCTCCGGCGTGAGTCCCCGGACGTGGTCCACGCTCACCTGCCCCATGCGGCGTGGCTGGCGCGCTGGTCGCGGCTGGCAGCGCCGGCGCGGGTGGTGGTGGATACGCTGCACAGCTCCTCGACGGGCGCCCTGGGCCGTCGTCTGGGTTATCGCTGGAGCGGCTGGCTGTCGGATCAAGTGACTGCCGTGAGCAGCGCTGTGGCGGAAGCACACCTCTCTGCCGCAATGGCCGGCGAAGACAAGCTCACTGTGCTTCCTAACGGGGTAGACACGGAGGCGTGGCGGCCGGATGCAGCGGTTCGGGCAGCTGTTCGCAGGGAGCTTGGACTTCATGATGAGTTTCTTTGGCTTGCTGCCGGCCGGCTGGACCCGGTCAAAGAATATTCCACGCTCCTCCGGGCGATGGTGGAAGTTCCGGAACGCGCGCGGCTTGTAATCGCCGGCGGAGGGCCTGCCCAAACCGAACTGCTCCGGCTCTCTGCACAGCTTGGCCTGGAACGGCGAGTCCGTTTTCTGGGCTTTGAGCCGGATGTGAGGCGCTGGATGCAGGCCGCGGATGGATTCGTTCTCTCGTCTCGCTGGGAAGGATTGCCAATGGGGCTGCTGGAAGCCGCAGCCTGTGCCTTGCCCGCCGTGGCCACCGATGTTCCGGGCACGCGCGAAGTAATCGTCGATGGGCAGACCGGCTGGCTCACCCCGCCCGGCAATGCCGCCGTCCTCGGCGCCGCTATGACCCGGATGATGCAAACACCGGCTGAGGAGCGCAAAGCGATGGGCGAGCGGGCGCGGCAACGTGTGATCGAACGCTTCAGCCTGGAACTTGTACTGGACCGTTGGGAGGCGCTGTACGGGGAACTGCTCCAGCAGAATCCAAGGCCAGTGCGTTGGGCGCGCGTACATTGAGCGGGTGAAAAACCGGTAGTGGGTCAGTTTGAATCTAGGGAACGGGACTGAAGATCACATGCAACAGGAAAGAGAAGAAGCCGTAGTGGGCGACGCAGTACACGCTCCCAAGGACTGTGATGACCATACAAATCAACTTTACCCATAATGGGAGTTTATCTATGGCCCTTGAAATCGATCCCATGATAGCCATCTTTTCAGAAAACAAACCGCCCCGCTACTTCTTTTTTGTAGAGTCTCAACTATCCTGAAGGCGTCTGCGCGTTTCGGCATACCTCAAGTCTGAGGCATTCCCCTGCTCGCCGCACGAGATGCTCCAAACTGACGCATTACAGAAAAACCTCAATGAGTGCTGCAACTGTTGAGCGGGTGTCGCCGCCTTTTCCTCAACCGCGAAGCCTGGACGCGCCAAAGCGCGAATGCTTCGTAGATCCGTTCCGTCAGACCCAGTTTCACAGGCTTAAGTTCGGCCAGCACGCGGTCCACCGAAGTAAACTGCCCGGCATGCCGGCTTAGGAAGACACGCAACTCCTCCACCAGCGAGCCGCGCGCCGTATTGCTGTGCACGCAAATGGTCCAAAGGCCATTTCCCTTCTCCACCGGCGCCCAAAGCTGCTGCGGAATCCAGGTGAGGCCGCCTCGCCTGAAAGGAATGCGGGCGAATCCATCTGAGACCAGGCCGATTCCCTCTTTGCGAAGTGCGCGAAGCGTGTTGCGATCGATGCCGTGGCGCGGCGCAACCCATATCCGCGGGTTCAGCCCGTGGCCGCGAAGAATCGCGAGCCCCTCCTGAATCCATTGGCGCTGGGTCTCCTCCAGGACGCCGGCAAACTCCGAATGACGGTGCAACGGCACCAGGCTCTTCCCTTCACTGTTGCAGAGATGGTGAAAGCCGTGCAGGGCGATGGTGGCCCCTGCTGCCTCCAGCGCGCGCATCCGTGCCCAGAACTCAGGGTCCGGCCGCGACTGCTCCAGTTTGAGGTCCATGTTGTCGGGAACCACCGCGAGAATGGGATGGATGCCAAACTCCTCAATCAGCGGCAGGAACCGCTGCCACCGCGTGAGCGAGACCGTGGGACAGAGATCATCGAAACGAAGAAGATATTGAGCCGGCCTTGGAATCACGACTTTGCCTCCGCCGGAGGAAGAAGCCTCCATGTCCAATACCAAAGATAGAAGAACGTACACACGGTCCAGAGAGAGGTGGCCAGGGCGATTCCGGCTACGCCGAACCAGCGCATCAGAATCAGGTTCAGAACAATGTCCAGCGCAAGACTGAGAATACCGCCGTAGAGGATCAGATCGGTGCGGCGCATGGCCACAATAAAGCGATAAAAGACCCGGCTGGAAACAAAAAACGGAATCTGAATCGCGTACATGGCCAGCACCGGGGTGACCACGGCTGTGTCGCGCGGCCCAAAAACGCCATGCTCGAATGTGACGCGGATCAACTGGTGCGAGCCTACGATCAGCAGCATTGCAATGGGCGCGGAAACCAGCGCAGTGAGGCGTACCCAGGTGCGCAGGGTGTGACGGCAGCCGGCCCAGTCCCGAACGGCGATCATGGCGGACAAGTAGGGCACCACGGCCGTTGAAACCGCCCCCGCCAGCAGCGTTAGAACCACGCTCACAAAGCGGTTGGCATAAACCAGCGCGGAGACGCTCCCCGCCGGCAGCATGGCGGCCATTGACTGGTCCACCAGCAGGCCGCCCGAGGCCACCACGCCGCCCAGCAACGCAGTCCCATACTGGCGCGCCACTTCGCGGGTGGCCTCGGTCATTCCGTACCAGCGCAGCCGGAAGCGGTACCCATGGGAGTCCATCATCCACGCCACTACAGCCGCATGAGCCAGCGAACCGGCCAGGGTGGAGAAGACCATGGCCCAGATGCCGAAGCGGCTGCCCAGGGTCAGCGCGCCAACGATGATCGCCACCGAGATCGTCACGGGAGCCAGCGCTGGCAGAGCAAAGCGGTCGAAGGTATTCAGAACGGCGGTACAGTTGGTAGCGATTCCGGTGATGAGCACCACCGGCAGCAGAGCGTAGAAGAGCCGCACCGAGAGGCCTAGCTTGGCGGCCGGAAAATGTGACGCAATCAGGGGGAAAAAACCGCGCGCCGTGAGAGCCATGGCGACTGAGGCTGCGGTTAGCAATACGCACATCCACAGCATCGAACTCGACAGCAGTTGCTGGGCGCGATCGTGGCCCTCCTGTTTCCTCACCCGGACCAGTGTGGGCACCAGCGCCTGGTTCATCGACTCGGAGATCAGGTTGATCAGCAAGCCGGGGACCAGCGCAGCCACAAGGAACGCATCCATGGCGTCGGTCCGGCCATAGACGCCGGCCACGGCAATCTCCTTGAAGATGGCGACGATCTTGACCACAATGCCCGCGGCGGCGACCGAGGCGGCAGCGCGGAAGATGCGGCGATTGACGCTGGAGCCTTGAAAGAGCCGCGCGATTTGGGGGATGGGAGACATGGCGGCGGGCTGGCCTACACCACAGGCTCGGGGGAGATTCCAAACTTCGGGTGTTCGGCTTGGGCGGCGAAGCAGGCGGCCAGGCGTTGCGGCTCTTCCACGGCCAGCCTTCCGGCCAGCGCGACCAGGGCCAACAGCAACCAGGTCGTGCGATTCTCCTCCACCGTGGCGACCAGCGAAGTGATGATCCAGACCAGCAGCGCGGTGGCCAGCGCCAGCCGGAGCGGCCCATGAGTTTGCATCGCCGACCGCGTGGCCAGCGCCACAATGCCCACCGCCAGAAACAACGCGCACAGCCCACCGCTGACCAGGATTGAAAGTACGGTGTTGTGAGCCGTATCGATGGGAGATAATCCTGCGGCGCGGACAAAGGAGCCCGCACCGGCGCCAAACCACGGCGCCTGGACAAAGGCATGCCAGCCCACTCTCCAGATGTTCAACCGCTGATTCAGATCGCCTCCCTGAAGCTGCGCGGGAATGGTTGCCAGCCGTTCGAAGGTCTGGTGCGGAACGTAGAACCAGAGGGCAGCAGCGATTACCGGCAAGGCCAGGATCCCGGCAATCACTCCCCTGGCATGGCTGCGCGCCAGCAGGAGGGCGCAACCCGCCAGCGCCACCACCGCGGCCACAAACCCTTCGCGAGAAGCCGTCAGCAAAACGGCGACCAGGCCCAGCGGCAGATAGCCCAGCGCCAGCAGGCGGGCAGGCCAACGGGACTCGCTGTTCAACAGCAGGGCTGCCAGCGGAAAGCCCAGGTCCAGATAGCGCGCCGCATCGTTCGGGTCCTGGCCCTCGGCCACAAAGCGAATCTGGCCGGCGGCGATGGCCTCCGGGGATGCGAAGTTGGCCAGGGTGAGCGCGGCGAGCACCCACGAGCCGGCCACGGTTGCGCACAGCAACGAACGCAGATCGCGGGGGCTTTCGGCAAACTCCCAGACCAGCCACACGATCATCATCTCCTGGAAGAACCCACGAATCCTCTCCAGTGTCGCCTGCGGCTCGATGGTCCAGAAGTATGAGCAGCAGAACCATAGATAGAAGGCGAGAACCATCCACTGCAGAGGCCCAGGAGTACGCAGGCGGCCGGCCTGCAGAACGGCCGGAATCGCCGCCAGCAACAGGAACAGGCCCACGATGCGGGCAATGTTGCCCAGCGGTTCGCCCAGATCCAGGGAGTATTCCCAGGGAATCGCGAAGGCGAAGAGCAGCAACAAAACCCAGGCGATTTTCCTCATTGCCTAAAACCTCTGCGAATAAACCAGGGCGGCATAGATCGGGACGCCGGCTGCCGACTGGGCCGCCGACTCCAGGAACTTATTCCAGAGATTCTTGGCCGTCGAATCCGGCACATAGAGAATGTCGCGGTCGCGGACCGGCTGGTCGGGCTCCTGGCCATGGATCATGCGCTTCAGATTGAGGGTGGTGATGGTCCGGCCGCCTTTTTGTTCGCGGATCAGCAGGGCCTTGCGCGTGGCCGCGTTTTGCATCGGACCCCAGGCCAGCGAGAGCGCCTGCACCACGGTAAGCCCCTGCGCCGGATCGACCGGAAATCCGCCGGGACGCACCACATCGCCGACCACGTAAACCAGCCCGGCGCGGCTCACCTGAACGGTATCGCCGGGCGTCAACTCGGGGTTGTGATCGGCGCTGGTGTCGGTGCCGCTGGGATCCAGCACCACCGGATGCGGCGTCTCAGCCGGATCGTCGCGATGGAAGATATTCACCAGCCGTCCGGCATTGGGCGACAGGCCGGAGGCGGCCGAGATCAGGTCCAGTAAGCGATGGTGGAGGGTATAGGGATAGACCCCGGGGCGGGCCACCTCGCCCAGCACGCTCACGTCCTGGCCAGCATAGGAAGTTACCAGCACCGAGACCTGCGGATGGAGCAGCATCCCCTTGGCTACCAGCGCGGCTTCAATGGCGCGCGCGGCGGCCTGCTCGCCCAGTCCGCCGATTTGCACTTCGTTGACCAAGGGCAGCATCACCGTGCCCGCTGGGGAAACGCGCACCAGCGAATGAAACTCCGGTGTGTGGTACTCGCTGATATCCAGGAAGTCGCCGGGACCAATGGGAGCGGGCATGGGCGATGCGGACTGCATGCCCGGCTGCGCGGGCAGCCCGGCCTGGGTTGGGCTTGCGGGGATGTCCCAGACGGCCGGGGCGTCCTTGGGATTGGGTAGTCTTTGCGTCTGCGACGTGTCGGGAAGACGGACCACACCGCCGGGTATCCCGGCAGTGCTGGGCGTGGGCGCCTGGGCGCGGGTTGCGGCACAGGCCAGAAACACGGCCAGCAACAGCATGAAGGTTCGGTCAACCGGGGGACGGAAGAATTCAACCAAGAGCGCGCCTCCCACTGCCAGCCAGAGGCTGACGAACAACGTGATGGCAAGATAGAGCGGCAGGTCCGGCGCAACTGGCTTGACCGGCTGCAGAGCAGGATCCACCACAGTGATAGTGGAACTGTGAACGCCCGCAGAAAACCCGGCCTCCTCGACCTTCTCCAACACCCGCATGTACAGCTCGTGGCTGGAGTTGGCCTCCTGGCGCATCACCGCGTACTCGGTGGCGGCCTGGTTCAGCTTCATCCCTTCGACGGTGCGTTCGTCCAGGTTCTTGCGAACCAACTGCTCGCGATCGACCGCCGTCTGCCATGCGCTGCGGAACCGTTCCACCAGTTTGGCGTCTTCGGCCTGCTTCTGCCGGTCCATATCCTGTAAATCGCGGCGAATCTCCACCACCCGGGGAAAGTTCGGGCCGTGTTCGGTGCTGAGTTGGGCCTGTTCCAGTTCCAGCTCGCTGCGGCGGGCGTGAATCTGCTCGAGCAGGGCGGTAGCAAAGTTGCTGCTTTCGGCCTGTAGGCGCGGATCGGAAGCGATTATCAGTTCCGGGTCGCCCTGCGAGGCGGCGCGGTATTCGGCCTCGTGCAGGATGCGGTCGCTGGTGGCGGCCACTAACTGCCGGCCCAGTTCGTCGATCTCCAGCAAGACCGAGGTGTGCTGGTTCTCGCCGGGTTGGCCGTTGGCTAAGGTCTCGGGCGTGGTCAGCAGGCCGTGCTCTCGCTGGTAGGCCGCCAGCCGCTGCTGATCCTGATCCACGCGAGCCTTCAAGTCTTTGAGCTGGCTCGTAAGCAAATCGGATGCCTGCGCCGTGGCCTGCATGCGGAGTTCGTTCTCCTGCTCTTGATAGGCGCGAATCAGGCAGTTCGCCACGGTGGCCGACAAAGCCGCGTCCCGGGAGCGAAACTGTATCTGAATCAGCAAAGTGCGCGGTAGCGACTGCACGCGCAGACGCTTCTGAAACCTCTCCAGCAGCCAGGCCTGGGCGTCGACAGACGGCGTCTCCGGACGAAAATCCGGAAAGCGGCCTGCAAAGTTGCCGCGAAAACCCGGCTGCTGGTAGAGTTTCAGTTCCGTAATCACTCTCCACGCCAGTTGGTCGCTGCGAAAGACGTTGGCCAGCGTCTCCAGTTCGACCGGCGCAGAAAGAATCGAGGCCGCTACGGCAGGCTCCTGCGCCTCCAGGCTGAGCGCTGAAGCAGGCGACGTGCGCAACGCCACCCGTGCGCTGGCTTCGTACTGGTTGGGAGCAATAAGACAATACAGGAGGCAGAGCAGCAGCAATCCCCCCACCACGGACACAACCATCCTCCAGCGGCGGACCAGAATCTCCCATAGTTCACGCAGGGAGGTCGAAGGGTTATCCCGGCGAAGATCTATCCTGGGCCGCGTACCGGGCTCATCAGACGAATCATACGGTTTGTTTGCTTCCGTCACGGACAGGGAACCCCCTCCCAACATTCATCAGGCGGAGGCAGATCGGGGATTCAAAACGACAAAATGCTGCAAAGTTAATCTCCGAAAGTGTGCTTCATCGGAAGCAATTCGTCAATAGACTCTGTCACGGAGGAAAACCAGATGCGGGAAAAACCGGCTATTTCGCCTGACCAGCAACCCGCGAACAAGCCCTATCCAACTGCTCCGCCACTCCGGTACCACTCAACGGTGCGGCGCAGCCCCTCGCGGAAACCGACTATGGGCGCGTATCCCAGCAGTTCCCCGGCCAGCCGGATGTCGGCCAGCGAGTGGCGAATGTCCCCGGCGCGCCCTTCCGCGTAGGCCGGCTTGCCGCTGAAGCCCGTCAACTCACGCAGAATCTCAAAGGTCTCGTTCAGCGTAATGCGCGCGCCCGTGGCCGTGTTCATCATCTGCCCCGACACCTTCTTCGCCGGGGCCGCGGCGGCCAGCAGGTTGGCGTGAACCACGTTATCGATATAAGTGAAGTCGCGGCTCTGCTCGCCGTCGCCATAGATTGTCGGCTGTTCTCCGGCCAGCATCTTGCGGCAGAAGATGGCCAGCACTCCGGAGTAGTGTGACGTGGGGTCCTGGTGGGGGCCAAAAACATTGAAATAGCGCAGCACCACCGTCTCCAGCCCGTAGACGCGGGTAAAGGCGCGCATGTAATGCTCGCCCGCCAGCTTGGCCACGGCATACGGAGAGATGGGGTTGGGCAGCATTCCCTCATGCTTGGGCAGGGTGGGCGCATCGCCGTATACGGAGGAAGAGCCCGCGTAGACCACGCGCCGTACTCCGGCGGCACGAGCCGCCACCAGCAGGTTGAGCGTCGCGCCCACGCAGTTCACGTTGGTGCTCACCGGATCGGCTACGGAGCGCGGAACCGAGGCCAGCGCCGCCTCGTGAAACACAATTTCCACCCCGGTACAGGCCCGCGCGCAGGCGGCAGGATCGCTCAGGTCGCCCTCCATGAACTCCATCGCTTCCAGCCCAGCCAGATTGGCGCGCTTGCCGGTGAGGAAGTTATCGACACCGCGCACGGTGTCGCCGCGCTTGAGCAGCGCCGCGGCGATAGACCGGCCGATAAAGCCCGCAACTCCGGTTACAAGATAGTTTGCCAGGGAAATCCTCTTTGAAGCCGGATTGTGCGGCGGCAGGAGCCGCACCTATAACCATATTAGGCCATTCCTCAATTTCCTGGCCTCTCAAGCGGAACCATCGTCTCTCCTCTTCCCGCTTGGCGCTTACGCCATGAACGCCGCATAAATCCTTTCGTAACCAGGCTGGACGGCTCGATCCAGCCCCAGACCATCCGATTGCGCGCCGCGTAGTTTTACAATCGAAAACATGACGACCGCAACCGTGACCCGCCTTACTGAACTTAAACACAAAATCGAGAGCCGCGAGGCCCGCATCGGGATCATCGGCATGGGCTACGTGGGCCTGCCGCTGGCTCTGCTCTTCAGCGGTGAGCGCTTCCGGGTGACGGGCTTCGATATAGCCATGGACAAGGTGAATATCCTCAATGCCGGCGGCTCCTACATCGTGCGCATTCTGCCCCCCGCCATTCAGGCCGCGCAAAAGGCAGGCTTTTGCGCCACCTGGGACTACTCCCAGATCGCCGAAATGGACGCGGTCATCATCTGCGTGCCCACCCCACTGAACGAGCACCACGAACCCGACCTGAGCTACGTAACCAGGACGGTCGAGTCCATCGCGCCTCACACCCATGAGGGCCAGCTGATCGTGCTGGAAAGCACCACCTATCCCGGCACAACGGAAGAGATCGTAGCACCGATGCTGGAGGCCGGCAATCCGAACGGCCTGAAGGTTGCGCGCGCCCTCGATGAGCCCGGCATTCACGTCGCCTTCTCGCCCGAGCGCGAGGACCCCGGCAACGACGCCGTGGCCCGCCACGATGTTCCCAAGGTCGTCGGCGCTTGCGGCCCGGTAGCCGCGGAGCTGGCCTCGGCCCTCTACGGAGCAATCTTCCGCCAGGTGGTGCTTGTCAGCAGCCCATCGGCCGCGGAGATGACCAAGCTGCTGGAGAACATTTACCGCTGCGTCAACATCGCCCTGGTCAACGAACTCAAGCAGCTCTGCATGAGGATGGGCATCGATATCCACGAGGTCATCGACGCGGCCCGCACCAAGCCCTTCGGCTTCCAGGCCTTCTATCCCGGCCCTGGGCTGGGCGGCCACTGCATCCCCATCGATCCCTTCTATCTCTCCTGGAAGGCCAAGCAGTTCGACTTCCGCACCCGCTTCATCGAACTGGCCGGCGAGGTCAATATCGCCATGCCCTATTTTGTGCTGGAGCAGATCGCCGCCGGACTCAACGCGCAGCGTAAATCCCTCAAGGGATCGAAGGTCCTGGTTCTCGGCCTGGCCTACAAGCGCGACATCGACGACCTGCGCGAATCTCCCTCGCTGACCATCATCGAACTGCTGCGCGAGAAAGGCGCCGTCGTTGCCTACAACGACCCCTACTTCCCCACCGTGGGCCGCGGCCGCCACTACGACCTGAACATGACCAATACCCCTCTCGACAACCTGGGCCAGTACGACGCCGTGGTCATCGTCACCGACCACTCCCATTACGACTATCGCGCCATCGTCGATCAGTCCCAGTTGGTCATTGACACAAGAAACGCCACCAAGGGAATCGATTCGCCCAAGATCGTGCGCTGCTGAAAGCCTGAGAATCAACTCCATAAGAGGATCTCCATGCCAATCGACATGCAAGGCCTTTGCCCGCTGATTCAGGTCTACGACATGCCCACCTCGCTTCGCTTCTATCGCGACCTACTGGGCTTTGAAATATACAGTTCTTCCGCACCCAGCACTCCGGATAACTCCGGTTGGGTATCGCTCAAACGGAATGGCGCGGAACTGATGCTCAACACCGCCTACGATGCAGACAGCCGTCCCGCGGCCCCTGATCCGACTCGCCTTGCAGGACACGATGACATCGGCCTCTTCATCGGCTGCCCTGATGTGGACGCCGCCTACCGGTACCTAAGCGACAAAGGCCTCAACGTCAGACCGCCCAAGGTGGCGCCTTACGGCATGAAGCAGCTCTACCTCAAAGACCCTGACGGCTTTGGCATCTGTCTCCAGTGGAAGGCCTGATCCGCGCGTTGGACGACAGCCCCCAAAACGATCGTGTATCGTTGCCTTGTCTCATTAGTTCGGTTCGCTGATGCAACTTTTGAGCCTGACGCTGGCTGAACCTCAACACTTCTCTTTCGTGGAGATGCTGCTTTTCGTTGCACTGGCTAGCGTTCCGGCGGCGTAGGGTTTCGCTGCGCGCAGGACGCGCAGTAGGGCGCGGGGTCGATACATTATTTCCGCTCTACGGCGGTCAGTTTCACCGGCCTCCCGATCCAGGCGCTCTCAATCACCGCTGCACTTCTCTTCTTCGTACGGCCCCCGGAAAGATGAGCGCCGGAGTTCTGCCCGGCCAGCCGAAACCGGTTGGCTGAACCGTGGGCGCCAGCTCGAATGGAACAAGGCCAGTGCCGTTCCCACCATCACTCCAACGTCGCTCCATGCGTTGGCGCGTTGCCGATAGGCCTCAGAGATGCGCAACTTGTCCGGCGTTACCACTGTCTTGAAATACTCGAGCGGATCCACAACCAGGGCCAGCATCTCGGCCTCGCGGCAGTATTTGAGCGTTGCCGGGTCGGTGAGGCCGGGACGTGCTACGAGCAGTTGCGCGTAAGCCTGCCTGAACTCCGTGGCCAGCTCTGGGACAACGGGCCGCGGACCCACCATGCTCATGTCGCCACGCAGAACGTTCCACAGTTGCGGCAGCTCGTCGAGTTTGAGCCAGCGCAACCAGCGCCCCGATCGCGTGATGCGCAGATCGGCGCCCAGAGTGTAGGCGGGGCCGCCGCTGGTAACTCTCATGGTTCGCAGCTTCAATAGCTGAAAACACCTGAAGTTGCGGCCCATCCTAACCTGGCAAAAGATCACCGGGCCTTCGGAATCCAATTTGATGATGACTGCGGCGATGGCCAAAAAAGGCAGCGTAAGGGCCAGCAGCAACCCTGCCAGCGAAATATCCAAACTGCGTTTGAGCACGAGCCCCCCTTAGCAACAGGACTAGCGCATTCCGGGCCGAGGCCGGCATCGGAAACGCTGGAAGGAAACGCGCCCGGTAGTTCGGGAGGCATATGCTTACTGGATGCAATTCCGGGTAAACGTCTAGCCCCAGCATCCGCTCCCATTCTCCACCTCAGCCGCTCCCCTCGCGATAACGCAGATGGAATACCCGTCGTTTCGATTTTCCGCTGGAGATAAGCAGGTTCAGCACTCTCAGGAAATATTGTGGAAGTTTGCCGCGTCTGTATCGCATTGCTCATCATTTCAAAATGGAAATGCAGGATTGTTCCGGTCAAATATGTCAAGGGATAAAACCGCATCGGGGAAAATGGTTGTGAGTTTCCTGGGGAATGAAAGGAGAACAAGCTGCCGGCGCCCTCTCCGATGCAACCGCCGGCCACGAAGGCCAGCCCCTCGAGCGGCAAATTACGCCACCAGTTCGAAGGCGCGGATGGTCTCCTTGCGCACCGTGAGCCGTTCGACCAGTTCCGTGCGCACCTCATAGCCTCGGCCCGGCGTATCCGGAATGGCAATCTCTCCCGCCGGCGAAACGGTGATTTCGGGCTCAACGATGTCCTCGCGCCAATAGCGCGCCGACGCGGACACATCGCCCGGCAGCGTAAAGTTTTCCAGAGTCGACAGCGCGATGTTGTGCGACCTTCCCACGCCGGACTCCAGCATCCCGCCGCACCACACGGGAATTCCCCGCTCCTGCGCCGCATTGTGCACAGCGATGGCCTCGGAAAAGCCTCCCACGCGTCCCAGTTTGATGTTGATGATCTTGCATGACTCCATCGCGATGGCCGCCAGCGCATCGCGCCGGTTGCGGATCGATTCGTCCAGGCAGATCGGCGTCTGCAAGCGCTTTTGCAGCATCGAGTGGTAATAGAAATCATCGTGCCATAGAGGCTGCTCGATCATCAGCAGGTCGAAGGCGTCGAATGCGGTCAGGTGGTCGGCGTCCTTGAGGCGGTACGATGAGTTGGCGTCGCAACTGAGCGTGATGCCCGGCCATTTGTGCCGCACCCGCTCGAAGACCTCCACGTCCCAGCCCGGCTTGCACTTGAGCTTGATGCGCTGATAACCCGCTCCCAGCTCCTTCTCAATGATCGACAACAGTTCGGGGATGGAGGACTGAATTCCCAGCGACACCCCACAGGGAATCACGTCGCACACACCGCCGATCAGCCGGGAAAGCGAAATCCCTTCGCGCTGCGCCTCGATATCCCAAATGGCGTTTTCCAGCGTCGCCATGGCCATGCGGTTGCCTCGCACCTGGCGGAAGACTCGCGGGCAATCCCCACCATGTTCAGGCACTTCCGCAGCCAGCATAGGCCCCAGTTCATTCACGATCGCAGCCCAGGCGCTGTCGGTCCACTCCTCGGAGAAGAATGGCCGCTCGCCCGCCGTGCACTCGCCCCAGCCGGTCAATCCTTCCGACTGGACCTCTGCCAGAAGAATCCTTCGGTTGCTGGTCACGCCAAAGCTGGTTTCAAAGGGGCGCACCAGGGGCAGGTGCAGTTCGCGTAGGATGATGCTATCGATTTTCATAAATTTTGCGTTCCTTGGGAAATCACTCCGGCTCCGTCTCGGTTAGGGGACCCAGTTCGAAGACTCCGTTTCCTTCCGCATCCCGGGCGAAGCCAAGTACGGCTAACCCCTGGGAAAATGCCTGTTGAAACTTGCGGCGGTTCTCCAATTGAACGGCGAGGGCTCGTTCCCGGCCGGCTTCGGATGCCTTCCATTGATAGATGGAGGCGGGGACCGGGATACGTTCCTCAATGATCTGCGCAACTGCCAGACGGCCCTCAAGGGCGGCCTGAACCCTAGACGAATCAAGCCGCCACTCGGCGACGAGGCGGTCCGTCGGGAGCCCACCTTGCAGTCGAGATGAGGATACACCATAAAAATTAACCTCGTACCGGCAGGCAATCGCTCCCAGCTTGTGAATATTAAGAAAAGCGTTCTTGATTTCCAGCGGATCGAAGGTCCACTCCATGTACCGTATGCCTCGCGAAAGCGCCTCCCGGCGCTGTTCCAGCTTGAGTTGCACGCCCAGGCCGCGGTTGCGCCACTCCTCCTTGACGGCCAGCATGTGGGAGTGGAGATAGGGCCGCGGCTCACCCTTTTCAGTCTTTACTCCCGGCCACGACAGGACGAAGCCAACCAGCGACTCCGGCCCACCCTCGGGCTGGCCACCGGAAATCTCCGTATCGTAAGCGCCGATCACTTGCCCGCCGATCTTCTGCGCCAGCAAAAAGGCCTTGCGCGGAAAAATCTCGCTGGCGTCCATGCCCCAGGTCTCGATCTGAAGTTGGACACAGGCCTCCAGTTCGTCAAAGCCCGAGCAGGCGCGAATCACGATCATGGCCGCGCCCCAGGAGCATTATCAAGGGCCGCATTCCGGGCCGGCTGCGCTTCCCTTGCCTCAGTCCCGGCCAGCTTCCGCTTGGCCTGCGCCCAAAGCGCCTCCAGTTCATCTGCGGAAAGCTCTTCCAGCGGACACTCCGAGGCGGCTTCCATCTCCCGAAACCGCTCACGAAAGCGCCAGTTACTGCCGCGCAGCGCCATCTCCGCATCCACGCCCAGGTGCCGGCCCAGGTTGACCACGGTAAAGAGCAGGTCGCCCAACTCAGCCTCCACGGCCGGCTTGCGCGCTGGGCCCGCGGAGGCAACTTCAGCCTCCAGTTCCGCAGTCTCCTCTGCCACCTTGGGCAGCAGATCGCGCCAATGAGCCCAGTCGAACCCGGATTTTGCCGCCTTCGCGCCCAGCTTGGCCGCCTCCGCCAGCGCCGGCATCGCCCGCTGAACGCTGTCCAGCCGCGACTCTGGGAGACTCTGCGCCGAAGGCGCGTCCGCTGCATGCAATGCCGCCGTAGGCGCGTCTGCTGCATGCAATGCCGCCGAAGGCGCGTCCGATGCATGCAATGCCTTCTCGGCTGCCTTGATCTCCTCCCAATTGCGCAGCACCGCCGCTGAGGAGCCATCCACTGCGGCATCCACCTCCGCCCGGTTCCCCGCCGCCCGCGAAGCCTCGTCGCCAAACACGTGCGGATGTCGCCGCACCAGCTTGTCATTCAGGTGGCCGAGCACCTCGGCGATGGTGAAATGGCCCTCGTTGGCCGCCATCTCGGCATAAAACAGCACCTGCAAGAGCAGGTCGCCCAGCTCCTCGGCCAAGTGCGGCCAGTCGCGCCGCTCAATGGCGTCGAAGACCTCGTAGGTCTCTTCCAACGTGTATTTCCGGATCGAATCGAAGGATTGCTCGCGGTCCCATGGGCACCCACCGGGAGCGCGCAGCCGCGCCATGATGCTCACCGACTGCTCAAACAGCGCCGCGGCCCGCGCCGGATCGGTGGCGTTCTGCGGCGGGGAAGCCTGTGCGTTGGAGCTTTCAGGCGGAAGGTCCATGCACCTCCAGTCTACCTTGCGGCGCCAACCCAAAATGCTGGGTACCCCACCCTCGCTCCGCCACAGCGGATTCTTGCGGCTTCGGGGTCCCCAACACCGAGGTCCCCAAGAAGCGGTCTTTGCTTCTTGGGGTGGAGCGACAGGTTTTCGTCGTTGGGGTGATCTAGAGCGGGATATAAATACCTGCGGCTTTTTATCGTTCTTTACAATCTCCCCGCTCCCACAAACGCTCCGTGCCCCATCCATGCGCCTTTTTACTGGCGCATGGGTGGGAAACCAAGAATCTCAACCCGCCCAATCAACACGAAGCCGTATACTCAACCTCGCGCATGATTCGTATCCTCGGAACCATCTTTGCGGCACTGCTGGGGCTGGCCTTTGGCAGCTTTCTGAACGTGTGCCTGAGCCGCTGGCCGCAGGGCGAGAGCGTCGTCAGGCCCCGTTCCCACTGCCGCCATTGCAACCACACGCTAGCCTGGTGGGAGAACGTGCCGCTTGTGAGCTGGCTCGTACTGCGCGGCCGCTGCCGCACCTGCCGCGCTTGGATCGGCTGGCGCTATCCGCTGGTGGAAGCGGCGGTGGGGGCGCTGTGGGCTATTTCGCTCTGGCATTTCTCCGATTACGATCCAGAACTGCCTCCCGTCGCTGTCTACTGCGGACTCATCGCCGTCTTTGGAAGAATGATCCTCTGCTGGTTGCTGGTGGCCCTGGCCGTTCTCGATCTTGAAAATCTCTGGCTTCCCAATTGGCTCACCATACCTGGAACGGTGGTCGGCTTTCTTTTCGTCCTTTTGGGCACAGGTCTACAAAGCCTCTTGCCGACTCCATACAGTGCACAGGCAACATTGCGCGCAATCGGATGGGCTGCACTCTATGATCTGCTCGGCATCCTCGCCGCCGCCGGCCTCATCCTTCTCATCCGCTGGCTCTACTGGTTCGGCCGCCGCCGCGAGGGAATCGGCTTGGGCGACGCTAAGCTGATGGCCCTGCTGGCTGCATGGCTCGGCCTGCCCGGCACGCTGCTCGCCTTCGGCATGGGAATCGCGTTGGGAACATTGGCTGCCGTCGTTCTGCTGGCGGTCCCGTCGGCGCGTCGGGACTCCGAAACCTGGGCCTTCAGCAAACTGCCGCTGGGCACTTTTCTCTGCGTGGGGGGCATCGTCAGCAGCTTGTGGGGACAGCCCATCATCGCCGCCTATCTTCGCTGGGCCGGTTTCTAAAAAACCGTTGCATAACTTGGAAGCTGTGCCCCATTCATCGCAGCTTCATCGCGATGAGTGGGAGGCGAGATAGCCTGAGCCCGCGCTCACGGCTTCGGCGCTTCCGCCGCCGGCTGCCCCGTCGCAGCCGCCTTCGCATTCGCAATCTCAGGGTCTTTCATCGCCTTGCGCGCTTCCTTGCCGTGCGGCCCGTCCGGATCGTAATCCAGCAGCTTCAGATAGTGGGTGCGGGCGTCCGCAAAGTCGCCCAGGTGGCGCTCCGCCTCGGCCAGTCCCCAGTAGACCTCCGGATTCTCCGGGTCCAGCACCAGCGCGGACTCGTAGCGCGAAAGAGCCGCCCTCCAGTTTTTGGTCTGCAAATAATAGCTGCCCACATCGATATCCTTTGACGCTGCTTCCTGGTGTGTGGGCTCCTTGACGGCCAGCTTTCTCTTTTTCTCCGGCTGATTGTCATCCGGCGGGGGCAGCAGCTTCTCCATGCCCGTGAGGCTGGAGCTGGAATCTTCCGTCTTCCCGCTCGTGGCGGCCGGGGCAGGGTCGTCCGGGCTGTGGACAGGGTCCAGGTCCTCACCCGGCAGCGGGATTCCAGCGCTTTCCGGCTCATAATAGGTTCCTTCGGGCAGTGCCGGGGTTATTTTCGAGGGCATCACCGGAACCGTGCTTGTATCCTCGGGAAACGGGTTGGACTCCGACTTCGGCTGAGCGCCCGCCGGTTTTTGAGCGTCCGCAGCCGGCTTGTTCTGGCCGGATTGAGCCGGATCGCCGCTCGCCGGCGCCTGGGCTGGCAGGCGCGGAGCAACCATCAGGAAACCCGCTACAATCAGCCCAACTGGGAAAAGCCGTTTCATCTTCTTATGCCTCAAGTCGATCACTGACCACTGTTCACTGCTAGGATGCGGTCCATACAGCACAATCCGCGCCCAAGGAAAGCATCGCACATTCGCATGGGACTCATCATCCGCTCCTCCGCCATTCACGCCGCCGGTTGCTACACTACCACCCCCATCCGCAAAGGCGTGCGCGTGGCCGAGTACACAGGCCGCCGCCTCACCAGGGCCGAGGCCGACGCCGTCTACAAAAACTCGCCCATCACCTATCTATTTGGACTAGGCGACGGCGAGATGGTCATCGACGGCCACGGCATGGCCATGTTCATCAACCACAGTTGCGACCCCAACTGCGAGACCCGCGAGGTGGACGGCCGCATCTGGATCAATGCCATCCGCAACATCGCCGCCGGCGAGGAGATCACATACGACTATTGCCTTTACGACAGCGGTCCCGGCGACGGCGATGCCCTGTGCAACTGCGGCGCGAAGAATTGCCGCGGAACCATGTACTCCGAGGATGAAATCCGCCGCCGCATGGCCGCCGCAAAGAAAACCATTAAGAGGGCTGCCAAGAAGAAGCGCGCCAAGCGCAAGGCGGGAAAAAGTGCCAAACCGGCATAAGTGTAGCTCTGGACCTTTATCGTGATGATCCAGGTCCGGCGAAGCCCTTTTCCACTCCGTCGCACCCCCACCCCGGAACGATACAATCGCCTCTAGGCCGTCCCACAGCCGGGCAGGCCTCAGGGAGCGCGTTCACCCATGGGTTACCAGGTTCTGGCCAGAAAATACCGTCCGCAGCGCTTTGCCGACGTGGCCGGCCAGGATCACGTCACCCGCACCCTGCTCAACGCCCTCAGCCAGAACCGGATCGCGCACGGCTACATCTTCTCCGGCCATCGCGGCATCGGCAAAACCACCATCGCCCGCATCGTGGCCATGGCGCTGAACTGCCGCACGGACGTGGGCGCGCCGGCCCGGCCCACGCACGAGCCCTGCGGCGTGTGCGATTCCTGCGTCGAGATTCGCCAGGGCAACGCCGTGGACGTGATCGAGATCGACGCGGCCACCAATCGCGGCATCGACGAGATTCGCGAACTGCGCGACGCCGCCCGCTACTCCCCGGCCCGCGACCGCTACAAAATCTACATCCTCGACGAGGCCCACCAGATCACCGAGGCGGCCTTCAATGCCCTGCTCAAGACCCTCGAAGAGCCTCCGGCGCACGTCATCTTCATGATGGCCACCACGCAGCCGGAGGACATTCCCCAGACCATCCGCTCGCGCTGCCAGCATTTCAGCTTTCACGCGGTCAAATTCGACGACATTCTGGCGCAGTTGAAGATGATCGCCGGTGAGGAGAAGGTCGAGGCCGAGGAGGCCGCGCTGGCCCTGTTGGCCGAGGCCGGCGACGGCTCCATGCGCGACGCGCTCTCCATCATGGATCAGGCCATCGCCTCCGCTCCGGTGGAGAACGGCCGTCCGGTGCTCTCCGCGGCGCAGATTCGCGAGCTGATGGGCGCGGTGCCCAACGCGGTCTTCGAGCGGCTGTTAGAGGCCGTGGCCGCCGGGCAGAGCGCCGAGCTGATGGAGCAGTTGAACCTGCTCGTCAATGCCGGCCACAACCCCTCATCCCTGGCCCGTCAGATGGTCCGCTACCTGCGCAATACGCTCATGTCCAAGCTGGGCGGCGAGCAGACCGAGTTGCTGCAGATCTCCGGCGATGAGCGTGCCCGCGCCGCGCGCTCCGCGCTTTTATTCTCGGAGGAGGATCTCACGCGGAATCTGCAGATCGTCCTGCGTACCTTCGACGACCTGAACTATCGCCAGGAGCAGCGCTTCCACCTGGAGCTGGGACTGCTCAAGCTGATCCACGCCCAGCGGCTGCTGCCGATCGAAGAGCTTCTGAGCGGTGTGGCAACCGGCGCTCCACCCAGCTCTGGAATCCGCAGCGCTATCGCGCCTTCCGCTCCACGCACAACGGCAATCCCATCGCGCCCGGCCCCAACCTCCGCCGCATCACCGCCAGCTCCAGCCATCTCGCCTTTTGGGCCGGTTGGCGGTAGCCGGAGCTCGAGCCCCAGGATAGATTCAGGATTCAAGCCGGATTCGGGATTCAAGCCGGATTCGGCAGCCGGGCCAGTCGCCACGATGGAGCGTCCATCGCCTGCCGCCGCAACCCCGGCCACCGGCTACGCGGCAACGCCCACTGAAGGCGCGCTTGCCAAAGCCCCTGAAGCCGCCACGCCATCCTCGGGCGCTCCCAGCATGGAATCCCTGCGCTACGCCATCGGCTCCGCGCTGGCCGCAGGCGGGCACACATCAGCCGCCCAATTGCTCGACTCGGGCGCGTGGACCCTCGATGGCGCCAACCTGCGCATCGAAGTAGCCAGCATGGGCAAAAAGATGCTCAGCCTGACGGTCAATGCCGCGGCTGAGAAAATCATCCGCCAGGAGTTGCAACGGCTGGGCGAGCCCATCCGCTTCCTGGTTATTCCCGGCGCTGGGAGCGACGCGCCGGCTCCGGTCGCGATCTCCGCACCCTTGGCCGGCAGCATTCAGGAGGCCGCGCTCAGTAACCCTTTAGTCCAGAGGGCACAGGATATCTTCAAGGCTCAGGTGCGCAGCGTTGTCGATCTGCGCCAAAAGTAATCGCACGCTACCGACGAGGAGAACGCCATGCTCAACCCGCTCAAAATCTCGGAGATGCTTTCCCAGGCCAACCAAATGCAGGAGGAGGTCCAGCGCAAGTTGGGCGAGACGGTGGTGGAGGCAACCAGCGGCGGCGGCGCAGTAACCGCGACCATGAACGGCAAGAAACAGCTCCTCAAGCTCCGCATCGATCCCTCGGCGGTACTCGGTCTGGGCGGCGGCCAGCCCGACGTAGAGATGCTCGAGGACCTGGTAGTGGCCGCGGTCAACGAAGCCGGACGCAAGGCCGATGAGGTCATGCGGTCCAGCGTGCAAGGGATACTAGGCGGGCTCAAGCTGCCGGGGCTTGGCTGATTATCTGAGAGACGGATATGTCTGAATCGGAGTTCTTGTGTCTCGGCGTTTCGCGGAACTGTCGTGAATATTACGCGCAGGGGATCGAGTTAGCAACTGGCGCATTAGTACGCCTAGTGGGTTCACGCCCAGACCTTCGCTTCAATGGTCTGAACCTCGGGCAACTTCGTGTCGAGGGAATGGGATCGCGCAGGCGCATGAGACCTCTCGATGTAGTCCGTCTCGCTATAGGAGAGCGGTATTCGACGCGACAGCACAGAGAGAATCGAATCCTTGAACATAGGTTAAATGACAAACCTATCCCTCTAATTCGTAACGCTGCACAAGATATTGGGCTTGTCAAAGAGATCAGAGAATGGGCTGTTTCTTCATCGGCAGCCGAATTACTTTTCAATTCAGATGAAACCTCAAACCCAATATCAAACGACGATAAGTTCCCAATGTCATTCTTCATTGTTGAATCAGAACATTTGTGGTGGAGAAAAACAACGGAGTACATAAAAAATAGATCAACAATCGATCTAGGAAGCGGACCATCTATTGAGGGAAGGTTTGATTTCGGTGTTTTTCGTACACGTTATTGTTTGCCAGTCGGAGATATCGCCTGGGAACGAAATTGCGCGACAATGATACCGGGTGACCGATTCATTGAGAACAAGAAGTTGAATGAAATCTTGAATGTGCCGCCGGAGCTAGACACACTTTTGACGATTAGCTTGGACGACGACCTCATCAAGTTCGATCGCAGATTCAAATTCATCGCAGGTATATTGCATTTACCAAAGCTCTAGCCACCGGATTAGCGTGCTTGGTAAGCTATGGATTGTCAATCGTCCGGATGCAATCTCATGGAGGCGTAAACCGTGACCCGCTATGCCGAGCCGATGGCGCGGCTCATCGAAGAGTTGAAGAAGCTGCCGGGGGTGGGCGCCAAGAGCGCCCAACGCTTTGCCTTCCATATCCTGCGCTCCTCGGACAACGATGCTGCTGCGTTGGCCGAGGCGGTCCGCGGCCTGAAGGCCAGCCTGCGCCTGTGCTCCATCTGCAACAACGTCACCGACGTCGATCCCTGCGTCTACTGCACCAGTCCCACCCGCAACCAGCGCCTGGTTTGCGTGGTGGAGGAGCCCAGCAACATCGCCGCGGTGGAGCGCACCCGCGGCTACCAGGGCGTCTACCACGTACTCCATGGAACTCTCTCGCCCTTACATGGCATGGGGCCTGACCAGTTGCGCACAACCACTCTGGTGGCCCGCGTCGAACGCGGCGAAGTGGACGAGGTCATCGTAGCCACCAGCCCCACTCTGGAAGGCGAAGCCACCGCCAACTGGCTCGCCGGCGCCCTGCGCGCCTTCCATGTCCGAATCACCCGCATCGCCACCGGCGTCCCAGCCGGCAGCGACATCGAGTATGCCGACGAAGTGTCGATGGCCCGCGCCATGGACGGCCGGCGAGAACTCTAACAAGAATAGGTAACTGGCGTGATGTAAAACATTGATTTACTGGTGCCCGGAGGGGGATTTGAACCCCCACGACTCGTTAGAGTCTGCGGATTTTAAGTCCGCTGCGTCTGCCAGTTTCGCCATCCGGGCTGCGAAGGAATGGCCTATACCCTTTATGGTACCCGAGGCGGCAGAGATACTTCGGCGGAACACGAGGTCCGCCAGGCTCTTCGCCGGAACATCAAGAAACCTGGTAAGCGGGCGCCTGCCGGACCGGCCTAAACCCGGAGCTAAAAGCGCCTACTGAGCCCTGCGGAAGCAGATGTTCTCGCCGTCCAGGCGGTACTCGGCTGAGCAGACGTCGCCGCCGCAGATCATGGTCTCTCCACCGCATAGTTGACGGCGCGTAATCAGCCCCAGGGTCCCGCAACGGGGGCAGGACATGACGGCCACGAACGGGTTCTGCACGTGACCCAGCTTGGCCTGGTTTTCCAGCACGAAAACCGTTCCGGGATCCATTCTTTCGGGAATCCATTCTTCCAGAAACTGCAAGTTGGTTGACATCCTGCCCTCCAGTGGGTTGATGTAACCGAGCCGCGTCCCATGCTTTGGGCCGGCTCCGTTGTGCAACAACAGCAGGCTGCGAATGGCATTCCGGGGGCTGGGGGACCACCGGACGAACTCAGTGTTGACTTAGACGTGCAGGCAAGTCAACCGGAATCGAAGCCGGGGAGTATCGAGGGGGATTCCTCACCCCCCACCCCAGCGGCGAAGTGGGTGCCGGGAACCCTCCAGGGTCGGGGCATCGCCGGGGACCCGGCCGGCAATGGAAAACCTCCCCCTTACCGCGAGGCAACCGCGCCTGTTTTGCCCTGGGAACCGGCAAACTCGTCGATCGCCTTGTAGGTCTCCTCGTTGCGCAGGATGGCCTCGACGTACTCGCGGGTCTCGGTGAATGGAATGGATTCCACAAACTCGTCGATGCCGCTGTAGGGGCCTGCAG
>Ga0209039_10000323_pt1 | contig 46047 bp, 28 predicted proteins | sample BogFormECP12_OM1_FD_188238 | JGI IMG/M metagenome (GOLD analysis project Ga0209039, IMG submission 188238) | Bog forest soil microbial communities from Calvert Island, British Columbia, Canada - ECP12_OM1 (SPAdes) (version 2) | ecosystem: Environmental > Aquatic > Freshwater > Wetlands > Bog ...
TGGTCTTCGTATTCCACTTCCGCTTCCGCAAGCGCCGTATTGTCGTAGATGCACCAATAGACCGGCTTGCGCCCGCGGTAGACATAACCCTTTTCCATGAACTCCAGGAAAGCGCCCGCAATCGTGGCTTCATACGGACGGCTCATGGTGAGGTAGGGATCGTTCCAGCGGCCAAAGACGCCAAGCCGCTTGAAATCGCGCTTGTGTTGTTCGACGTAGCGCGTGGCGTAGTCGCGGCAGCGCTGGCGAAACTCCGCCGGGGAAACCTTGCCCTTTCCGCCCAGTTCCTTCTCGACTTGCGTTTCGATCGGCAGACCATGGCAATCCCAGCCCGGCACGTAAGGCGCGTAGTGCCCGGCCATGCTTTTGGATTTGACGATCAGGTCTTTCAGCGTCTTGTTGAGCCCGGTGCCGAGATGGATGGTCCCCGTGGGATAGGGCGGGCCGTCGTGGAGCACGAACAGGGGCTTGCCCTGGCGCGCTTCCAAAATGCGCTCGTAGAGATGAGCCTCTTCCCAGGCGGCCTGTTGCTTGGGCTCGTTCTGGGGAAGACTTGCCTTCATGGGGAAATCCGTCTTGGGCAAGTTCAGTGTCTTCTTAAGTTCCAATGGTTCAGCCATGGATGTGGTATGCCGATGTCCCTTCTACGCCGCCCTTTTGCGGGTGACCTGAAACGGTCGAAATCCCTCGTTGCACGGCGGGAAACTACGGAAAGCAGTGTAACAACGTATGTTACAATGAAAGGGAGCAGGTGTCAGCCGTGGGGGTCGCGCAACCTTTCCTGGCCCGCGTGAATCATAACGGCTGGGTGAACAATCTGCGGTAGACCTACGTCTAACCGAGTTGAGGGAATAAAAGGTGCCAGGTTTTATCAACCTCCTTCCAGATGAGCTGAGCAAGCCGAAGCGCACAGGGCCAGAAGAAGTTATCCCTGTGTCCAACGCCGCGCTGCCGGATTTCGGCACACCGGCCCATCTGATGCCGGACGATTTCTGGTCCAACCTCAAACAGTTTCTATTTGAACGTCCCGTGAAGGTGATCGAGCGTAAGGATGCGCCGTTCACCAGGAATACGTTTCGGACCGGCGGGCTCACCGACAATTTGAAATTTTTCCTGTCTGCGCCCCCTGCCCCGAAGGGGGTCGTCAACAAGCGCCTGGAAGTGGATTGGGGCGGGAACTTTGGCAGCTTCTCGGACCGCCTGAAGGAACTGTTCTTCCCAAAGAAATTGCCGCCGTTGCAGATCACCAGCAAGCCCATCAAGGTGAAGGACATCTGGTCGAAAGATGAGAATTGGAGTTGGACCCAGGCCACGGCTTTTGCACTGCACATTGGGATTGTGGCGCTGCTGGTCGTTCCATTCGGCTGGAATTTCATCAACAAGAATATTGAGGCCAAGAACAAGCCGACGATTGATGTGACCGGCCTCGATATTTCGCCCTATGTCTCGAAGCTGCCAGCCGGAAACAACAAGGCGGGTGGTGGCGGCGGCGGTGGCGATCGTTCGCCAATACCGGCAACCAAGGGCCGAGCACCGCGCTTTACCATGACGCAGTTCACGCCTCCTACGGCTGTGATCAAGAATCCAGACCCGAAACTCCCGATGGAACCCACGCTGCTGGGCCCGCCGGATCTGAAGGTGGCAAATCCCGCGCTCTCTAATTTTGGCGATCCGCTGGCGGCCTCAGTCACCATGTCGAATGGACCGGGTGGCGGCGGAGGGATTGGCTCAGGAGAAGGCGGAGGCATTGGGAGTGGCACCGGCGGTGGACTCGGCCCAGGTGAGGGCGGAGGAACCGGAGGCGGCGTATTCCGCGCTGGAGTGAACGGCGTTGGTTCACCGGCCTGCTTCTACATGCCAAACCCGCCATACTCGGAAGAAGCGCGCAAGGCCAAGTATTCCGGCGTGGTGCTGGTCGAGGCGGTGGTCACCATCGACGGGCGCGTGACGAGTCCCAAGGTGATTCGCAGCCCAGGTTTGGGGCTCGATGACACCACAGTGCAGACCATGCGCACCTGGCGTTGCAAAGCGGCAACCGGTCCGAACGGCAAGCCGGTGCCGACGCTGGTCTCCTTTGAAGTGAACTTCCGGCTGTACTGAAACGCTCACGATCCCTTCCCAATTGGATCAAATCGGCAAGATGGTTCTCTCGGCCGCGAATTCAACTGCCCTTGGGCCTCTCCCGAGGCTTTAGGCACCTGGATCTTCTACCAAGTCGTCTCCAAGCGGCGGGGAACAAAACAACCAGGCGCAACGTAACTCGCTCTATGCCAGCGCCGCTACCAGAACAAGGGTTGTCCGGAGCAATGTTGGGCTAAGGAGAAGCGTTGATGACGAAGATATTCGCTGGCATGTTTTTTGCGTCGCTATTCTCGGTCGCGGCAATTGCTGGTCCTGCCCCGAATCAGGAATCGAGCCGAATCTGGATCGCTGGTGTAACCATCATCTCGCCGGAAAATCTGGATCGCATCGAGAAGGGCAGCGTGCTAATCGAGGACGGCCGCATCGTGCGCATCGAGCGAAAGAAAGGAGCGAAGAAGGCCGCGGGCGCAACGGTGGTTTCCGGAAAAGGGCGGTTCTTGATTCCGGGGCTGATCGACTCGCACGTTCACCTCGCTTCTGTTCCTGGGATGACCTTTGATCAGGCGGAGAGCAAGCCTGAGATGGTGAAGGCGTACTTCAGACAACTCCCGCGTTCTTACCTCTATTTTGGCTACACGACGGTTGTGGATTTGGTAGTGGTCCGTCCGCAAGTATTGGCGGACTTCAGGCAGGCGCCTCTGCATCCGGATTTGTATGACTGCGGCCCGTCCTTGCCTTTTGCAAACGGGTATCCGATGTCGTTTTTGCCTCCGGCGACACGTTTCAAGCCCTTTCCCAATTTTATCTACGATCACAAGCAGTCCGCGAACATTCCGTCTGAATATCAGCCTGAGGATCACACTCCTGCTGCCGACGTCGCCCGGGTGAAAAGTTCCGGCGGAGTTTGCGTTAAAACCTACTTCGAGCGTGGCTTTGCGGACGACAAGAATTTGCCGGTGATGGGCCCCGATGTTATGGCGGAGATCCGCAAGGCTGCGACCGAGGACGGCTTGGTGTTGATGATGCATGCCAACGCGTTCAAAGCGCAAAGATTTGCCGTTGACGGGAATGCCGACGTGATCGCGCATGGGATGTGGCACTGGGGAGAGCTGGACAAGAATACGGAGATTCCCGCCGAGATCAAGCAACTCCTCGACCGAATTGTGGAAAAGAGGATTGGCTATCAACCCACCATCCAGGTTCTGTACGGCGAGCTGGCGTATTTTGAACCCGGATACTTGAAGATAAATGGCACAGCAAAGGTCATTCCGAAGGAACTCCTAGAGTGGTTCAACTCTCCCGAAGGTAATTGGTTCAAAAAGGAATTGGATGAGGACGGTACGCCGGACGCCGCTTTTGTCGAAGGGTACGAGCGTACCGCTCTCCGGCGCGTGCGTCAGGTGACTGCGTATCTGGCCAGCAAGGATGCCAACTTCGTATTCGGGACGGACACACCGTCGAGCCCGACATACGGAAATCTGCCCGGCCTGAACGGGTATCTGGAAATGCAGCAGCTTCAGAAGGCCGGCTTATCTCTCGCACAGATTCTCAAAGCGGCCACGATCAACAACGCACGGGAGTTCAAGATAGATTCGCAAGTCGGAACCATCGAGCCGGGGAAAATCGCCAATCTCGTGTTGCTGAAAAAATCGCCCTTGGAAAGCGTGGATGCGTACGACAGCATCGTCACGGTTTGGGTTCACGGAAAGGCGGTCGCGCGCGATAGCTTGGCGGCCAATGCAGACCAGTAGTCCGTATATGGAGAAACAGGGCCGAATTGGTCCTCTTCTACCTTTTCTACTTTTTCCTCTTCGTTGCTCGATGTGATCAATGCTGGGCAACCTTATTTCAAGAGAACAATTCTCACCTAGTGATTGCTCCTCCGCATTCCATCGATCCTGCGACTGTCTTGAGGTGCGGGGGTTGACGGAGGCGCTTGTGTTCACCCCACTGCGCAATTCATCCGGCCCGGAATCCTGGTTTCGGCGTGTCGCGGAGAACCTGCAAGAGCTTGGAACGAGAAGAACCGCCGTGGCCGCTCCCTTGAATGCCTCACCGATTCACTATCTCTCGATTGACCTGTCGGCGCACAAGGGAAACGCACAGACAGCTTCCGCGATTTTCCATGTGGCCGTGTGCTGCCTGGCGCTGATGTTCCTGAGCTCGACTCCCGGCGGAAAGACGCTCATTCGCCAGATTGACATTGGTACGTCGCGAGCGCTACTTCCCTACTTGCGCCCGCCCGATACGAGTACTACCGGGCAGCCGGGATTGGGCCTCAACGGAGGCGGGGGCGAAAACGATCCACGGCCGACGCGGCGTGGGAATTTGGCGCCAGGTTCGTCCATGCCGCTGGCGCCGCCGCGGTTGCCACAAAATAGTGACTTGGAAATGCCGGTTCCTCCGGCGGTGTTCGATCCGAATGCCCCCGCAAATGTTCGGACCGTGATGAATCTCGGGTTGCCGTGGATGGATAAAGACACGGATTCCGCGGGACCCGGCTCTGGCCACGGATTCGGTGCGGGCAAGGGTCACGGGATGGGCGATGGAGATGGCGACGGTGCGGGCGAAGGAGAGGATGGAGGCAGCTACGCGAACATCGTTTCGCAACCCGTGTGCAGCTATTGCCCTGATCCGGAATACACGGAAGAAGCGCGCAAGGGAAAGCTGCAAGGTGGTGTGACGGTGCAGGTGCTGATCGGGGCTGACGGTACAGCGAAGAGGATAAGAGTCGTGAAGGGATTGGGCATGGGGCTGGACGAACGCACGATCGAGACGGTCCGCCATTGGCACTTTGTACCTGCGCGCGATGCGCACCAGCACGGGGTTCCTGTTTGGGTCACCATCGAGGCTATGTTTCGTCTGTTTTAGCGCGGAAATCTACATTTCCATTTTGAGCGGGGCTCGCCTGGCGGAAAAATTCCACAGAAAAATCTGACGCAGCAACCTTCGCGAAGGGTGTAGGCTGGGTGTGGCTGGGAAGTAAAACGAAAATTCCTGCGGCCTGGAAGGAAAAACTTTCGTGATTACGAGAAGAGGTTTTTTGGGTGCGCTGTCCGCGGTCTCTGCTTCCGGGCTCTTGAAAACACAAGGAGCGGTGCTTGAACGAGATGGAAACGCCTCAACATCGCTGTCGACGCCTCTGATGAGCGAGGATGTGACGCAGTTCGTGAAGATCGCCATCGGCACGGGCGGCCATGGCCACACGTTTCCCGGCGCCACCGTGCCCTTTGGGATGGTGCAGCTTAGCCCGGACACCTTTGACGAAGGGTGGGACTGGTGCTCGGGCTACCACTACTCCGATTCTTCCATCATGGGATTCAGCCACACGCACCTGAGCGGCACGGGCGCTTCCGACATGCTGGACTTCCTGTTGATGCCGGGAACCGGGGCGTCCAAAACGATTCCCGGGTCGCGGGAGAATCCCGGCGAGGGTTATCGTTCGCGTTTCCACCACGAAGACGAAATCGCGGAGCCGGGCTATTACTCCGTGCTGCTGCGCGATTACAACATTCGCGCCGAACTTAGCGCCACGGAGCGCACGGGATTCCACAAGTACACCTTCCCGAAGAGCGACACCAGCCATTTCATCCTGGATCTGCATCACCGCTGGGGACGCTATGACATCCTGTGGTCCGAAGTGAAGATTGTGGGCGACGACACGATCGTGGGAGGACGCAGCGTGAATGGCTGGGCTCCGGGGCGGCAGATTTATTTCGCGATGAAGTTCTCGAAGCCGTTCGCATCTTCGGAAATCGTGTCGGAAGAGAAGAAGCTTGGCGCGTCCGTGAAGGAAGCCAAGAGCAATTCCCTGAAGTGCCTTCTGCACTACAAGACCGGCGAAGGAGAAGTGATTCTGGTAAAGGTGGGGATCTCTGGCGTGAGCAGCGAAGGTGCCAGGAAGAACCTGGAAGCCGAGATTCCCGGCTGGGATTTTGAGAGAGTGCGCCGCGACGCGCACCAAACCTGGCAGCGCGAGCTTTCGCGCATCCGCATCACGACCGGCAATCCAATCCACAAAGAAATCTTCTATACCAGCCTGTACCACACAAAGGTTGCGCCGACCTTGTTCGATGACGTGGACGGGCAATACCGCGGGATGGACGGCGAGGTTCATCGCTTGCCGAAGGGGCTGCATAACTACAGCACCTTCTCCATCTGGGATACGTACCGCGCCGCGCATCCGCTGTTCACGATTGCGCAGGCGGAACGCGTTCCGGATTTCGTGAACTGCCTGATCCGCATGGCGCAGGAAAGTCCCGCGGGTATGCCGGTGTGGCCGCTACAGGGCAAAGAGACGGGCTGCATGACGGGCTACCATTCCGCAGTTGTAATTGCAGAGGCGCTGGCGAAGGGCTTCCCGGGCATCGATTTCAACAAGGTGTATCCGGCGATGAGGCAGCGCGCCATGGTGGACGATTACCGCGGCCTGGCTTATTACCGCAAGCTGGGTTTCATCCCTTGCGACAAGGAAGAAGAATCCGTCAGCAAACACATGGAGTATATCTACGACGACTGGGCCGTGGCTCATGTGGCGCAGGCCGTTGGTGCTACCGACGATGCCAAGTTGCTGCTGGAACGTTCCAAGAACTATCGCCATCTGTTTGATCCCCAGGTGGGTTTCATCCGGCCACGTTTGGAGAACGGGGACTGGTCCGAGCCTTTCGATCCCACGGAAATGGGCTACTCGAAAAAGTGGCGCGATTACACGGAATCGAATCCCTGGGAGACGACTTTCTCCGTTCAGCACGATCCCAAGGGTTACATGCAACTTTTTGGCGGGCGAGAGGCCTTCATCGAAAAGCTTGACGCTCTTTTCTCGGTAAGCTCTCAGCTCCCTCCCGATGCGCCTCCGGACATCGCCGGAATGGTTGGACAATATGCCCACGGAAACGAGCCCTGCCACCACATGGCGTATCTCTATTCGTATGCCGGGGCGCCCTGGAAGACCCAGGAACGAATCCGGAGTTTGCTGGAGATGGAATACGACAATCAGCCCAACGGGCTCGCCGGGAACGAGGATTGCGGACAAATGTCGGCGTGGTACGTGATCAGCGCGCTGGGTTTTTACGCCGTGGATCCCGTCAGCGGGAACTACGTGTTTGGCACGCCGCTGTTCGATCGCGCTGAAGTGGACATGGGCGAGGGCAAACGGTTAATCGTCGAAGCCAAGCGCCGTTCGCCAGAGGACAAATACATTCAGTCCGTGACGTGCAATGGCAAGCCCCACGAAAAGGTGTGGTTCCGCCACGCGGATATCGCGAAAGGCGCAACCATCGTGTTCACCATGGGCAGCGAACCCAACAAGCAATTTGGCGCCGCGGAAAGCGCCGCGCCGCCTTCGCTGACGGCCTAGCTGCCTCGCCGCGAAGTTTGCACTTAGGTATTGCCGGAAGAGTTTGCCGCTTCATGGAACATTTGCCTCTGTTAGGATGAGGCCCATGCGAACGAGAATACGTCCACTGTTTGTGATTTGCTGTCTGTTCCTGCTGGCACAGTTTTGCAACGGGCAGAGCGCCACGGGAACGCTCGATGTAACCGTGCACATTACGCCCACCGGAGCGCGTCCCGAGCCCGTGCGGCAATTCACGTTATATATCCTGACGAAAAGTTACGCCGATATCGTCAAGGAAGTCGAAGGCGGGGATGTTTTACCAACGCGCGAAGAGTTCATCGATAGTTTGAAATGCACACCGCAACTCAAGAAGTGGCTCAAAGCGCATGACGAGATGGACCTGACCATGCCCGACTTCGACAAGCTGGTCACCCCTGTCGAGATCATGGAGGTTCCGGAGTTCCTGGCAGCCTATCAACGATCGAACAGCGGCGGCGTCACCAGTGGGATGCCCATCCCAAAATTCAGGGAGGTGGACCGCGAAGGCAATCCGGAGAAGTACGAAAAACAGAGGCAGGAGTACGTCAAAGCGTTGAAGAGGTTCGTGGAGACGCATCCCGCGACGGTTTCAGGCATGGAATTGGAGCTGGCAGGCGTGAATCCCAAGATGCAATGGGACAAGATTCATGCGGACCACAGGAAAAAGATCGCGCAGCTTGCGCCGGATACCGCGCAGACAAAATATCTCCTGGCCAAAGCCGATACGGATATGGACGGGCGTGTCACCTTTTCTGCGCTTGCTCCGGGAAACTATTGGGTAAGCTCGCTGAGCATGGACGCCGCTTCCGGGGACCGCCGCCTGAACTGGGACGTGCCCGCGAAGGTGCAGGCGGCGCAGACCACGCGGGTCGATCTGACCAACGTTAACGGAATTGATGCGTTTGGTTCCCAGCGCCAATAGGGCGCCACGCGGAATTACGCTATCCTGTCTTTCATGGGCACGCCGCTCTTGTGGCTGGGTTTCAACCTCTTTGTCCTCACCGCCATCGCCCTCGATCTGGGGGTGTTTCACCGCAAAGCGCACAAAGTCGGAATCCGTGAAGCGGCCTTGTGGAGCGTGGTGTGGGTGGGCCTGGCGGTGAGTTTTGGATCTTTCGTGTGGCACTGGTACGGCGCGCAGCGCGGCCTGGAATATTTCACCGGCTATGTAATCGAAAAAGCGCTGAGCGTGGACAACCTGTTCGTCTTCCTGGTGATCTTCCGCGCTTTCCAGGTGGACGAGCGCGTGCAGCACCGCGTGCTGGAGTGGGGCATCATCGGCGCACTGGTCATGCGCGGGATCATGATCGCCACGGGAGCGGTGCTGGTATCGCGCTTCAGTTGGATCCTGCAGGTTTTTGGCGCCTTTCTAATCTATTCCGGGCTGCACATGCTGTTGAAGCGAAACAAGGCGGTGCAGTACGAGCGCAACCCGATCTTCCGTTTTGCCAGCGCACATTTGCGAGTGACAAAGGACTATCGCGGCGACAACTTTTTCGTGCGCGATGGCGGAAAGCTGTTCGCCACACCGCTGATCCTGGTGCTGCTGATCGTGGAAATCACCGACGTGACTTTCGCCGTGGACTCCATCCCCGCGATCTTCGGCATTACCCGCGATGCTTTCATCGTTTACAGCTCCAATGTGTTCGCCATTTTGGGATTGCGCGCGATGTATTTCCTGTTGGCGGACTTTCTGGACTATTTCCGCTACCTGGGCATTGGGCTGGCATTGGTGCTGCTGTTTATCGGCGTGAAAATGGTTGCGGAACCCTGGTGGCACGTTTCGGTGAAGCTTTCGCTCGGCGTTGTGGCGGGGGTGCTGTTGGTAACGATGCTGATTTCGCTTTTGGCAGGCCCCAAGAAACATGGAATGCCGCGGCAAACTTAAGCCGGGCAGCACGTGCAACTGAGATACAATACGGGAGTCATGATGAACGAAGCGTTTTTGCGAGCCATTGAAGGAATGACGTCGGCGGAGTCCGAGGTGCGCGTTGTATCAGCGACGGAGATTTACCGCACGGGACGCGCGCAGGCCGACCATGCGGCGTTTCCCTGGTGGGACGACGAAGAACTGTACAAGCTGCTGGATGGAAGCAATCCCCATGTGACGGTGGGTCTGGCAGTCCACCCCGACCGCTTCGAGAAAATTCGCGAAGCCAGCGGGTCACCGCGGCTTGCCGAAGTTCCGCCGGAACAGGATGCGCAGGAATTTGAGATACACCTGCCGGGCGGGCTCTCGATGGACATTTTGACTTCCCGAGATCCCGCGGGAAGCGGCGCGATCGCCAAATACTTGCAGAAATTTGGTGAAGGGGTGCAACAGATCGAATATCGTTGCGCGAATGTGGATCGCGCCACACAGATTCTGCGCGACAAATTTGGTGTTGCTCCGGTCTATCCGGCAACGCGCGCCGGAGCCGATGGCACGCGCGTGAATTTCTTTCTTGTAAGCGCCCCCAGCGCCGGCAAGGTGTTGATTGAGCTGTACGAGCCCGCCCCGCGGATGGATTAGTTCTCCCGACAGACAGTAGTGGTCAGTTTCCGGTTAGCGGGTTTACGCCCGTCATGGGCCGTAGCCCGGAGGGGGCACTATCTACGCGCCTGCCTGAAGCAAGCCACGGCCATGAGCCCACATAACCCAGCCAAGACGTAGAACACCAGCGGGGATCCTGAAGGTGCAATCTGTCCCGTGTAGACGAATAATGCGGCAAATAGAAGCGCGAAGGAACCCAAAATCCATAGGGCACCACGGTTGGCCGTTGCGCCCGTGGAACCGTCAGGGTAAGTCACTACATCGGACTGTGAGTCATAGAATGCGAGGCCGTGTTTGCGCGCCAGATCTTGAACCAACCGATGTACATATGTTGCCTTGGACCACACGCAACACATGACCACGTGACCGGGTGAATGGTCCAATTTGCAACTCCAAGGGCAGTAGTCGTGGTCGCCCAGTTTTTCCGGGGGAATTGTGTCGATCTCAGGGTGTGTGGCGGTTAACTCCGCGTAAAACTCATCGATTGCGGGATGTGGTACAACGCCGCCACTGTCATTGTCACAGAGACGAGCGTACAATTCCCTTGCCTCTTTGTTGCCGATTCGCTTTTGTGGATACCACACACCAAGGTCAAAACTCATTGGTTTCCTTCCGTCTATCAGCTTAAGTGGGTATCAGCCAAAAAGTGAAACGTGGAAACTGCACAAATATACCCCAATAGAGCAAGGTCCCGATTAGCGTGATTCCCGGACAAGGGGCACTTAGTACCCACATGGACGGTTTGCGGACTCACGTGGAAAGGACCAGTTAGACTACAGAGGAGTTTGCGGCGATGATGCTCCACGTTCGTCATACCCCTTGTCGAAGTCACATTGGAAGTGCCAGCGCACGTCTCGAATCAGCGGAGAACTCGATAAGATTTTGTGAATTGCTTCGGCTGCCGGCGGCTGAATTCGACGTTTGCGTCCGCCTAGTACCGAACCAATAAAACCACGGCTCCGCTCAAGCCATCCAATCCACGTCCCTGCCTCAGTTTCGCCAGTTGGGCGATGGCCTATCACAAAACAGTGACCGCTGCCTGCCACTTCAAAATGCAGATACCAGCCGGAGTCTTCTTGACCGGGTTTTTCGTCAGTCTCCAAGCCCTGTTTGCGCAGTTCGCCGATAACCCACTTCGCCACATCGTCTCCGAAACAGCACGGATTGATGAAATATTCTTTTGGGTCGGCCATGTTAAAAGCCGTGCTCTCGAAGGTGACGACCGTTCTGATATTCGGGTTCATGGTGCCGATGGCAATTCTAACTCCCCGGAAGAACCAAGTCACTGGTAGACGCGGTAACCGGAAACTGACCCATTACCCGGCAGACGGAGGGATTCCTCACTTCGCAGACTCCGTTCGGAATGACGGGGGTTATGCGGGAGACGGGAAGCAGTTGATCGTAGGATTACTATTCCGAGTCGGCGGGGGTTAGGATTTGCCAGGCGCGGAAGAGTTCGCCGACGCCCCAGGCTTGCGCGATGCATCCCGCGGACGGGAAGGGCGGATCACCGCCAAAGATTTCCGCGATTGTGCCCAAGCCGTAGGAGTGGATCGTCTGGCCCAAGGGTTCGAGGAAACTCTGAGCGGCGGCGCGGTCCTTGTATACGCGATAATGCGCCAGGGCAAACGGTCCCAGCAGCCAGCCCCACACAGTGCCCTGGTGATAGGCGGAATCGCGCTCACGCGGCCCGCCTGCATATTTGCCCTTGTAGGCTGACTCGGACGGCGCAAGGCTGCGCAGCCCGTGCGAGGTCAGCAGATGCCGGGCCAGCGTATCAACCACCGATTTTTGCTGGCTTTCGGTGAGCGGGCTCACGGGAAGCGATACGGCGAAGACCTGGTTGGGGCGCAACGCAGCGTCATTCCCTCCGCCGGGCGCATCAATGACGTCGAAGCAGCACTCGCGTTCGGCATTCCAGAATAACTGGAAATTGCGCGTGGCTTTCTCCGCGAGTTTTTCGTAGCCCTGCCCCGGCCGCACCAGCAGGCGCGCAAACTCCGCCATCGTGTGCAGCGCGTTGATCCACAGCGCGTTGATTTCCACGGGCTTGCCGATGCGCGGCGTCACCACCCAGTCTCCAATCTTGGCATCCATCCAGGTGAGCTGCACTTCCGGACTGCCTGCAAAAATCAGTGCGTCGGCCGGATCGACCTTGATGTTGTAGCGTGTGCCGCGCACGTACGCATCCACAATTTCGACAAGCACGGGGAAGAGCTTCTGGACAAGCTCCAGATCCTGCGTCGCCGCGTAATACTGGCGCACCGCCTCGAAATACCACAATGCGGCATCGACGGAGTTGTACTGCGGCGAGCCGCCGGAATCCGGGAAATTGTTTGGCAGCATGCCACAATCAACGTAGCGCGCAAAGGACTCCAGAATCTTTCGCGCAATTTCCGGGCGGCCGAGAGGCAGAGTCAACCCCGGAAGCGCGATCATGGTGTCGCGGCCCCAGTCGCCGAACCAGTGATAACCGGCGATGAGGCTTAAGCCCTTCGGATCTTCCGGCAACGCCCGGCGAACCACGAATTGATCGGCGGCAAGAACGAGTTGCCAGAGCCAGCCCGGTTCGTCCTCCGCGGGAAGAGAGCACACTTTGGCGTGTTGTTGCTGCCAGGCCTTGAACAATTTCCACTCATGATTGGATTGTTCGGTGCGCGCTTCCACGCCATCGAGGGAAGTCGCCTCCTCCGTCGTGAAAACAAGCGTGACACTTTCCTGGGGAACCAATTGGAAATGAAACATCCCTGCCAGCAAACGGTCTTCGTGATCATCGAGCCCGCGCGCTTTTTCGGCGGGCAAAAAGAAGTCGCGGTACCACTCATGGCGCGGCTGAATGGACGCGCCCGCACTTTTCAGATAAAACGGAGTGGCTCCCTCGAAAGCCTGGATTTTCAGGCCATTTTCGACGGGCTCGATGCTCATGTTCCAATTCGCGGCCTGCGTGGTGAGGTGAAAGTCGCGGTAGTTCACCAACACCTTGGCGTCAATTTCCACCGGGACGCTGCCGCGCACCAGCGTATATTGCACATAGGTGGTGTTCTCTCCCTGCTTCATCCATACGCGCTTTTCCAACAGCGCGTCGGCGAGGGCGTAGCGCCACACGGGCTTGCTGCCTTCGAGGAAGAAACTTTCAAGCTGGAAATAGCCGCTGGGAGAGATGAAACCGCTGAGCCAGCGAATGGTAGCGAGGGAAAAAGCGGTATCGAGGTAGCGCACGCTTTCGTCGAGCCCGGCAACCAGCAGCGTGCGGCCGGCGGGCGGTTGCAACGCCGCCATCAGCAGGCCGTGGTATCGGCGGGTTGCGGTACCCGCCACGGTGCCCGAAGCGAATCCGCCCAGACCATTGGTGACCAGCCACTCGCGGGCCTCCGCGGCGTCCAGATCACCGCACACTTCCCTGCCGAACTGCACTTCTCCGAGGAGCGACACAGCTTATTCTCCGCTTTGTTCGAGCAGCTTGGCGACCAGGCCGGTCCAGCCGGTCTGGTGGCTGGCGCCAAGGCCCGCGCCAAGATCTCCCTGAAAATATTCGTAGAATAGAATCAGGTCGCGCCAGTGTGGATCCTTGTTAAATAAATCCATCGAACCGGCGAACGGCCGGCGTCCATCCTTGCCAGGCAGGAAGATGCGCGTCAAACGGCGGGAAATCTCCGAGGCCACCTGCCAGAGATCCAATTCACTGGGCGAATGGGTGGGGCACTCGACCTTGAAATCCTCGCCATAATAATGGTGGAACTTCTGGAGCGATTCGATCAGCAGATAGTTCGTGGGAAACCACACCGGCCCGCGCCAATTGGAGTTGCCGCCGAAAACTCCGGTGGAGGATTCGGCGGGTTCATAGTCAACGCGGCTCATGTGGTCATTCACCTGCACTTCATAGGGATGCTCGAGGTGATAGCGGGAGAGCGCCCGCACGCCATAGGGTGAAAGAAATTCCGTTTCATCCAGCATGCGCCAGAGCACGCGTTTGAGCTGCTTGCGGTTCACCAGGGAGAGCAGGCGGCGCACGCCGCGAGCGGAGCGTTGCGTCATTTCGATGTGCTCCGGGACATCGGGGTGGTTGTCAATAAACCATTGCATGCGGCGCTTGAAACCGGGGAGGCGATCGACGATTTCCGGTTCAAGGGTTTCCACCGCGAACAAAGGAATGAGCCCCACCATGGACCTGATTTTCAGGAAATGCTCGTCGCCATTGGGAAGGTGCAGCACATCGTAGTAGAAACCGTCTTCCGCGTCCCACAGGGAGCGCCCGGCGTCGCCAACTTCGTTCATCGCGTGGGCGATGTGCACAAAATGCTCGAAGAACTTGCTGGCGACATCTTCGTAGGCCTGATCATCCTTAGCCAATTCCAGGGCGATGGCCAGCATGTTCAGGCAATACATGCCCATCCAACTGGTGCCGTCGGACTGTTCCAGATGCCCGCCGGTGGGGAGCGGGGCAGAGCGATCAAAGACTCCGATGTTGTCCAGACCCAGGAAACCGCCCTGGAAGATGTTGCGGCCGTGAGGGTCTTTGCGGTTCACCCACCACGTGAAATTCAGCAGGAGCTTGTGGAAGACCCTCTCGAGAAAGGCGCGATCCGCCACGCCGCGAACGCGCCGCTCGATTTTGTAGACGCGCCAGGCCGCCCAGGCATGCACTGGCGGATTCACATCGCCGAAGGCCCACTCATAGGCGGGGAGCTGCCCGTTGGGATGCATGTACCACTCGCGAAGCAGCAGGATCAGTTGTTCCTTTGCGTAATCGGGGTCAACCAGCGCCAGCGGGATGGTATGAAAAGCCAGATCCCACGCGGCGTACCAGGGATATTCCCATTTGTCCGGCATGGAAATAACATCATCGTTGTACAGGTGGGTCCACTCTTTGTTGCGGCCTTCCCAGCGTTCCTCCGGCGGAGCAGGTCCCGCGGGATCGCCGTCGAGCCAGGTGTGCACGTCATAGTGGTAAAACTGCTTTGACCACAACATGCCCGCGTAGGCCTGCCGCATTACCTGATGCGCATCGCCGGAGAGTTCCTTTGGCAGGCGGGAACTGTAAAACTCCTCGGCCTCCTTCTGGCGTTGCGCAAAGAGAGCGTCGAAGCCTTTGCCGAAATCATTGGTCCCGGGAACACCTTCCGCGCGTTCCTGATGGGCCGGAGAAGTGATGGTGCCCACCATGGGCGAATCGGTATCCATGCCGCCAAGAGGATCGATGTCCGTCAGGCGGAGTTTGAGGGTCAGTGATTCCCCTGGGTCCAATTGCAATGGGTAATGAGCCACCATCTTCGTGCCAGCGTGCTCGGGGTTTACCGCGGCGTGATTCCCGTGAATCAACCATTCATGGAAGGCGTCTTTCACATAGGGAGTGCGGCTTCGATAGTTGAAGATTTTGGAGTAATTCGTTTCGTTTTCGGTGAAGAGGAGTTCGGGCTGCCCCGCGCACAGCAGCCAGCGCTTGCCATATTGCCAGTGTTGCAATTCCGCGCACATGGCTCCCGGGGTGTCCGGGGCCTTACTGACAATGGGGCGCCGCAAATCTTTCCCCCAGGACCAGGTATTGCGGAACCACAGCGTGGGGAGCAGGTGCAGGACAGCGGATTCCGGCCCGCGATTGATGGCCGTAATTTTTATGAGGATGTCTTCGACGTCACACTTGGCGTACTCGACGAATACATCGAAATAGCGATTGGCCTCAAAGACGCCGGTGTCCAGCAATTCAAATTCAGGCGCACTGCGTCCCCGGCGGCGATTTTCCTCGAGCAATGGAGCATAGGGAAACTCTGCCTGAGGATATTTGTAGAGCATGCGCATGTAGCTGTGCGTGGGGGTGGAATCGAGATAGAAGTAGTACTCCTTGACGTCCTCGCCGTGATTGCCCTGATTTCCGGACAAGCCGAACAATCGCTCTTTCAGGATAGGGTCGCGGCCATTCCAGAGCGCTAGTGCGAAACAGATCATCTGGTGGCGGTCAGAGAATCCCCCGATTCCATCTTCTCCCCAGCGATAAGCGCGGGCGTGGGAGTGTTCAAAGGGGAAAGATTCCCAAGCCGTGCCGTCTTTGCTGTAGTCCTCGCGAACGGTGCCCCATTGCCGTTCGGCAAGGTAGGGTCCCCAGCGCTTCCAATGTTTCTTGTGAAGCCGGGCTTCCTCGAGGCGATGATCTTCGACAGTCAGAAGTCTAGGCATAAGCGTGGGTTCCTTGAGAGCAATCCGGTCCCTATGGTCGCATTATTCGCAAGAATGCGGGGAGACGAGCGGCGGGGGTTGTCGGTTCAATCAAGACCCATCCCACCCCCCGTCAGGTCCCAGATTATCCTGGCAACAACCGCGTAAGTCTAGCCTGTGCGCGCTGTTACATTGGCTTCATCAACCCGCAAAGAATAAGACCTGGATGGTTTGCAGCAGCCTTTTTTGCCTCGATCTGTTTATTCATACATAACGGATGGTTAGCCAGGTACTATGTTTCAGAGTGGGATTCGAGTATGTTTCATTGGAACAGAGGCACCTGAGATGCGGACAACTGTGTTCGGAGTGTGTTCCTCGCCCGCTCGCCCGACTCCGCTGCCTATCGACGATTGCCCGACTTACACTTTTTGCCTCTGCCTAAAGTTCTTTTGCTTTTCCCTGCGCTGAGGAGGCGTCATGATGAGAAAGCCCAGTTTTTCCGCATTGGGTGTGTTATCGCTCGTATGCATGTTGTGGTTGGCAGCCTGCGGCAGTTCTAAGCCGGTCTTGCACTACATAACGGTTGCACCCAGCAGCGCCCCGGTCAACATAGGGCAAACGCAGCAATTTACGGCGACCGGTCAATATAGCGATGGGACGACGCAGGATCTGACAACCAATTCTAACATCATCTGGGGATCGTCAAGTTCCACGGTAGCCTCGATCAGCTCTGGTGGCCTCGCGACGGCTAATGCTGCCGGTACGACCAACATTACTGCGACTCTGGGAATCATCACCTCGAGTCCGGCAGTGCTTTCGGTGACGGGTGCTTCGAACCTTGTGGTAACTCCAAAGTTCGCCACGATTGCTGCCGTGGGCGGCACGCAACAGTTTACGGCTACCGCGACCATCCTGAATCCCGACGGCACTTCCACTACTGGACAGGATGTTACCGGTTCAGCTACCTGGATGTCATCGCAGACCGGGATTGCCACGATCGACAGCACGCAGGACGCGACCAATGGATTGGCAACGGCCGTCGCCAATGGCACCACACAAATTTCGGCTTCCTACCTCGGCGCCAATTCTAACAATGCCAGTTTGACGGTGGGTGGTGCAATCGTCGTCATAGGCCTTAACCCGTTGCCACCGACGGCCACGCTTGCAGCCGGCCAAACCCTGCAATACAGCGCGACAGAGACCTTGAGCGATGGCTCGACACAGCCCGTGGCAGCGACAGCGGTGAGTTGGAAGATTGCCTGCAATCCCGCCAGCGCGGCCAGCATCGGCGCGGCAACCGGTCTGGCGGTGACCACAGCCGCAGCAGCGGGTGCGTCCTGCATGGTAACCGGCACGGTGCCTGTGGCCGGAGTGCCCGCGGGCGTGTCCGGCACGGCAACGTTCACCGTTACGGCTGCCGTGGCACGATTCGCCTACATCGGGAATTCGGCAGGCAACACAATTTCGGAATATGCCGCGAATCCGGCTGGTGGAGCGTTGCCTTTCCTAGCCAAGTTCTCGGCGAGCGGACCTCAGCAAGTTCTCGTACATCCTTCCGGTAACTTTCTGTACTCGATTGGCGGGAACAGTTACGTGTACGTCTATGACATCAATCCCGTCACGGGCATGTTGACTCAGGGAGTTGACGCATCCAACAATCCCCTACCACCCTACCTGGCCGGAAGCGGCAGTGGCAACAACAAGGGCGTGATTGATCCAACGGGAAGCTTCCTCTACATTGTGGACGGTGTTTTGAACAATGTGTGGGGCTTCACCATTGACCAGTCAACTGGCGCCCTTACCGCCCTTACCCCCGTGGCAGTGGGGCAAGCTCCGACGGATGTTTTTGTTGATCACACGGGTGCCTACCTCTACGTAATCAATTCGGGAACGGGAACGGGAAATGGAAACATCAGCGGCTTCACCATCACACCGGCAACCGGCGTTCTGGTGGCCAATAATCCAACGGTGGCGGCGTCACCGTACACGACAGGAAGCCTGGGGACGCCGAGCTTCGGCACCATCGATCCAACGAACGCGTACCTTTACGTGCCCGACGGCAGCAACAAAGTGAACGGCTTCAACATCGCCCCGGCTACGGGACTCCTGACGGCCTTTACTACGGCGATCCCGCCGATTACAGGGGCGCAGGCGCTGATCAACATCGCCATCGATCCCGGGGACAAGTACATTTATGTCCTGGATGCCACCTCTACAGACGTTACCGGGAACGGCGATGTTTACGCCTTTAGCGTCGGCACAGGCGGCGCGTTTGGCGCCGCGATCGGAACCGGACCAACACTTGCCGGCAGTGGTCCAGACGGCATCGCCGTCGACGCGAGTTCAACCCTGCTAGCGGTGGACAATAACTTCTCCAACACCATTTCCCTCTTCCAGATTGGCGCGGGCGGCGCCCTGACGACCCTGACCCCTGCCAGCACCGATAGCGCGCCACTGTTTGTGACGTTCGATAACGGTGTTGCTGCCGCGAGCGTGACACCGGCGGAAGTCGTGACCGCCGACAAAACGACGGGAAAGATTTCCGCATTCACGGTGGCCGCTGGTGTGCTGAGCGCCGATCTGCACTCTCCGTACACGGGTGTTGCTGGCAATTCACAGATCGGTTCCAGTGTGACTGGCAGCCTCTTCTTCACAGGGATCGCTTCCGGCAAGCAACTGGCCGGTTACGCCTGGGACTCCGCAAACACTCCTGCCATCGCGCCATTGGCAAATTCGCCAGTAACCCTGGCGGGTGCTGCAGGCCCCACGATTGCGGATCCTTCCGGCATGTTCGTTTATGTTGCCGACACAACTAATAATGTGGTGTACAGCTATGCGTACAATGCCACGACGAATAGTCTGGCGTTGGTCTCAACGTCCTCAACGACAGTGGCAATTACCGGCCTTCAAGGACTGGTCAGCCATCCGCAGGGCAGCGTTGTTTACGCGCTGACGTCAAGCGGGACGATCACGCCCCTCGTTGTGTTTGGCGGCGTCTTCACCCCCGCTGCAGTACCTGAGACGATTGCCGGAAACTGGACCGTGGGTGCGGTTGACAGCTCTGGCCAATACTTGTTCGCAATCGATTCAAGGGCAAACGTTCTCTTTTACTTTTCCATCACCCCGGTTGGGAGCGGCGGTACCGACGGCGCGCTGACGCCCGTTGGGTCGAACACCACCGGAGCAGCCTTGCCTGCCGGTGTTGTTGTTGATCCGCTCGACCGCTTCGTGTTGGTCACAGACGCGGCGAACAACCAAATCATACCGTGCACGTTTAACCCGGCGCTGGGGACGCTTACCTGTGGAACCGCAGTCACAGTGCCATCGAGCGCTGGCCAGATCACCATTGACCCCACGGGCAAGTATGTCTTTGTGGCGTTGGCTGGCGCGGCGGGCGGATCACCCGCAAGCGGCGTCGCTGCCTACACCGTGAGTGTCTCTGGCAGCACCGTAACCCTGACAGCGGTGACTGGTTCGCCGTTCACGACGGGAACCGGGGCCAGCGGCACAACCGGCGTTGGCGTTATCAATAGCGTGCAGTAAATTCTCGCCGGACCGCCTTCGAGGAGACGGCTCGGTAAAACCAATTCCGAAGGGGATGGCTCCGGCCATCCCCTTTTTTTGTGACGATTTCCTGGATTGTTTTTCAGAGCGGCTGGATTTAACGAAACAACGAAGAACCTGCAAGAGCACCAAACTGAACCGATCAGCTTTCTTTGCCACTGGAGAGCAAGAGAGATTCATCGCACAGAAGACGTGCGATGCAAAACCGTACCTCGCTTCGCAGACTGCGCTCGAAATGACGGGATTAAAGAATGGATTTGCGGTCGATCATTCGCCGTAGGGTACCCAGACGTTCTTCACTTGATAGGCGTGCTGCAGGTACCAGCGTCCTTCTGTTTGCTCCGGGCTGAAGAAATCCAACTCCCGGCCTTCATTGGTCCAGACTTGTTTCAGGTTTCCGACGGAAAGAACTTTGGCCGTGGCACACAGGGCCGCATCTCCATAACACCAGAGGGCGTCCAGGTTATCGTGTTCCGCCATGACGTTTAGCAGTTCTCCCGTGCGCCCGGTAACGAGATTCACCGCGCCGGCGGGGAGATCGCTGGTCTCGAAAACCTGGTACAAATCACCCGCGATCAAGGGATAGGATTCAGACGGCACAGCCACCACCGTATTGCCCGCACTGAGCAGCGGCAGCACCAGCGAGAAAAATCCCAGCAATGGCGCGTGGGAGGGGCAGATCACGCCCACAGTGCCCACCGGCTCGTTCATGGCGATGGCAATATTGCGAAACGGCGGATTGTGTACCGCGCCCTCGTACTTGTCCGCCCAGGCCGCGTAGGCGAAGAGGCGTTCGATGCTGATGCGCACTTCATCCGCAGCCTGTTTTTTGCCCACCGCCGCGGCAAGGCGGAGGGCAATCTCTTTTCCGCGTTGCGAAAGATTTTCGGCGAGGTAGTAGAGCACCTGCGCGCGGTTGTGTGCCGTGGTTCTTGCCCAAGTTTCCGCTTTGCGTGCCGCTTCCACGGCGTTACGAATGTCTTTGCGATTGCCCAGCGGCGATTCGCCGAGCAGTTCGCCGTGTTTGCCGCGAATTTCCAGCGCGTAGCCCGAATCGGGCCGCGTTTGTTTGCCGCCGATAAAGAGTTTCACCGTGCGGTCGATCGCCGGTTTGGCCATCTCGGGCTTGCCGTTCTTTGGCGCTGCTTTCGCGCGAATCGGCGGCGCTTTGCGAAACCACTCCGGCTCGATGTACTCGAGAAGTCCTTCCCTGCCACCTTCGCGTCCGTAGCCGCTTTCCCGGTAGCCGCCAAAGCCACAAGCGGCGTCAAACAGATTTGTGCTGTTCACCCACACGACGCCGGCTTTTAGCTGCGACGCAACTTGCAGCGCCACGTTGACACTTTCACTCCAGACACTCGCGGCCAGCCCATAAACGGTGTTATTGCCGAGTTCCACGGCTTCGCGCGGTGTGCGAAAGGTCATGGCCGCAAGCACCGGGCCGAAGATCTCCTGTTGCGCGACGATGGAAGTGGGGTGGACGTTGCTTAGGAGCGTCGGCTTGTAGAAGAGTCCGCGCGAAGGCAAGACCACCTCCGGCTGCCAGCATGTGGCGCCTTCCGCCACACCCTGCTTCACCAGGCGCTCGATGCGCTCCCATTGCACGCGCGCGACGATGGCGCCGATGTCAATGGCCTTGTCGAGCGGCGCGCCCACGCGCAACGTGCTCATGCGAGCCTGTAATTTTCGAGTGAGCTTTCCCGCGATGCTTTCCTGCATCAGCAGCCGCGAGCCCGCGCAGCAGACTTGCCCTTGATTGAGCCAGATGCCGTCCACCAGGCCTTCCACGGCGCTATCCAGATCGGCGTCTTCAAAAATAATGAAGGGCGACTTCCCTCCCAGTTCCAGCGAGATGCGCTTGTGGGAATTGGCGGTGGCTTTGCGGATGGCGCGGCCGACTTCGGTGGACCCCGTGAAGGCAATCTTGTCCACATCGGGATGGTTCACCAGCGCTTCGCCCGTTTGGCCATCTCCCGTGACGATATTCACGACGCCGGGGGGCAGGCCAATTTCCGCGCAGATTTCCGCGAAGGCCAGCGCCGTCAGCGGAGTGTACTCGGCGGGTTTAAGCACCACGGTGTTTCCGGTGGCAAGCGCGGGCGCAATCTTCCATGCCAGCATCAAGAGCGGAAAATTCCAGGGGATGATCTGGCCGATCACACCACAAGGTGTGTAGCCCGGAAACTCGCGTTCCCAAAGCTGCGCCCAGCCGGCGTGGTAATAAAAATGGCGCGCCACAAGTGGAATATCAATGTCGCGGCTCTCGCGGATGGGTTTGCCGTTGTCTATGGTTTCGAGCACCGCCAGGCGCCGCGCGTGCTTTTGCACGTGGCGCGCCAACGCGTAGAGAAAGCGCGCCCGCGCGTGCCCGGAAAGTTTTTGCCAACCCGGCAGAGCTTTGCGCGCGGCCTTCACGGCAACAGCGATGTCCGCGGCGTTGCCCTGAGCTACATCGGCAATTTTTTCACCCGTCGAAGGGTCGCTGGTCTCGAAATAGCTTCCTTCCGCGGGAGCTTTCCACACGCCGCCGATAAAATGGCCGAACCGCCGGTTGTGGCGATCGAGCCACTGCAGGGATTCCTTGGGATCCTCCGGCGCCGGCCCGTATTGCATCGTTTTGAATTTTTCGATTACGCTCATTTGGTCGCTGTGTCCTCCGCGGCTGAGTTTTCCTTCGAGCGTGCAGGCGTGGTTCAGGCCTTTTTCGCCAACTTCTCGCGCATCGTTTCCAGCCGCTTCAGTATGAACTTCAGGCGATCCCGGCCCCACTTCGTATTCGTAATCACCTTCTCGATATCCAGGAACGCTTCCGGATCGCCAAGCTTTTCCCGTAGTTCCGTAAGGAACGGATGCACCTTCCCGAACATCACGAACATCTCGCCGCTGAACGCCGGACGCAGGAACAATTCCTCGTTCACCGCCCCTTGCAGCACCAGGGAAGCGGCGATCCCCCAGTAACCTCCCACTTGCCGCAGCCAGTTGTTTTCCTGCGTGCCCATGGCCCAAGCCACCTTCAGGAAATCATCCGCGCTGGCCGGCCAAAACTCCGCCATCCACCAGTTGCGCGCCTTGCGCATTTCTGGCTCGCGGCGCAGGTCGTAAAGCTGAAGTATCACTTGCGCTTCTCTAGCACTGGACTTTTTATGCATTGTTTCTCCATTCTTCCGCAAAAGCGGCTTGTTCTAATCTCGCTCTCTGTTACGCCAGGGGATGGCGGTACTCCGCCGAATATCTCCCCGTCGCATGAAATTCCAGTTGCCGCTCGATATCGCCAAGCATACCGCTGGCGCCAATCCTGAAAAGGTGCGGCTCGAGCCAGGAGTTGCCCAGCTCTTCTTTCATCAGTGAAAGCCACTCGACCGATTGTTTGGCGGTGCGAATTCCGCCCGCGGGTTTGAATCCCACGGCCATGCCGGTTTCTTGCGCGTATTCGCGAATCGCCCGTGTCATCACCAAACCGACGGGCAGCGTGGCATTCACGCTTTCCTTTCCCGTCGAGGTCTTGATGAAATCCGCGCCCGCCATCATCGCCACCAGGCTGGCGCGCGCGACATTCCGCAGCGTCAGCAGATCTCCCGTTCCCAGGATGACTTTCAAGTGCGCGGGGCCGCAGGCATCCTTGAAGGCGAGGATTTCGTCGTACAACCTCTGCCACTGCGCACCGAAAACGTGGGCTCGCGTGATCACGACGTCGATCTCTTGCGCGCCCGCCTCCACCGAGCGGCGAATCTCCGCGATGCGTTCTTCGAGAGGATTCAAGCCCGTGGGAAATCCCGTTGATACCGCGGCCACGGGGATCTTCGTGCCTTCCAGTGCCTGCCGCGCCGCCTCCACGAATACGTGATACACACAAACAGCACCCACGCGGATTCCCAAGCTGGCGATGCCCAGTTTTTCGACAATCTCCTGGCGAATGGGTTGCTGCGCCTTGGCGCAGAGGCGGCGGACGCGCTCCTCGGTGTCATCACCACTCAGGGTGGTAAGGTCCATGCAAGTGATGGCGCGGAGCATCCAGGCGATCTGCCAATCTTTCTTGACGGCGCGGCGAGTCACCAGTGTGGCGGCGCGGCGCTCGACGGCGCTGGTGTTCACGCGGACCTGCTCCAACCAGTCGAGGTTCAGCGAAGTGCCGCGGTTCGCGGCAAGCGCTTGGCCCTGCAGCGTGGCGATGGCGTGTTGCGCGGGGGCTGCGTCGAGCGGATTTCCCCGCCGGTCCCTGATTTCCAGCCGCATCGGTTTTTCCTCGCTCATCCTTTCGCTCCTTGAGTAACGGCCGGCCTCGCTTTCGATCGAATCGCAATTGTAAGCGGATTTTACACCCGATTGCGACCGATCCAGCACCTCGCGCGTGGAGGCGGGCTCCGGCGGGCCGTGTTCGTTTCCGCGCGTGGCGCATGTAGAGTAGGGTTAGCTTCTTTGCTCGTTTATAATCGAAGCTTCGATGAGAAGATCCTCCCGCGCCGTTACTTTCTTGCTTTGCATTGCGATTGCCCCATTCCAGGGCGTAGCGCAAACCCGCTACACGGCAGGAAGTGCGACCCTCGAATCGGCGCAGACGCTTTCCGCAGCGGGGAAATTTCCGGAAGCGATTGCGGTCTACCTGGACTATCTGGCGGCGCACCCGGCCAGCGAAGCCGCTGGGCTTGGCCTGGCGGAATGCTATCGGCGCGTGTACAACGTGGACGAGGCGCGCGCGGCCCTTCTTCAAGCGCGCAAGCAACACCCGAAGAGCGTACGCGTCCTGAAAATCCTCGGCAACCTGGAGATCGAGGCGCAATCGTACGACGCCGCCATCGAGGCCTTGAAGGCCGCGGTGGCGCTAGCTCCGGACGATCTGGAAGCCCGCAATTTCCTGGGCAGCGCCTACCAAGGAAAGAACGAACTGGACTCCGGCCTGAGCGAATTCAACCGCGTGATCGCGAAAGATCCCGGCAACCAACTGGCGCACTATTTCCGCGCGCAAATCTATGCCGACACAGGAAAAAATGATCAGGCGGCGGCGGACGCCGAGTTCGTCTACAGCCGCCGGCCGGGTTACTTGCCCGGAATCGTTCTGCTGGCAAAAATTCTTGTACGGCAAAAGCAATGCGCGCGGGCCGTGGAAATCCTGAGCCCAGCCCATAAAGCTCAGCAGCTTGACGCGCAGGCGCTGTTTGTTCTGGCAAATGGCTACGATTGCGCGGGCCAGCCGGAACAGGCCAAGACGGTGCGGGCGGAGTTTGCCGAGGCGTCGCAGGCTTCTCACCAGCGCGACGAAAACGAGGTGCAGTCCAAGCACCTGGTGGAACAGGCCAACGACTTTGCCCGCCAGAACAAATTTCCGGAAGCGCTCGAACTGCTCCAGCAGGCGCTGGAAAAGAATCCCCAAAACGCTTTCGCCTACTCGCAAAAGGCCAAAATTCTGTTTTCCCAGCGCGATACGGCGGGCGCACGCGAGGCGATTCAACAGGCACTCGCACTACAGGCGTTTCAGCCCGATTTTCTTTATGTTTCAGGTGTGATTTTTGAGCGCGAAGGCAAGCCGGAGGATGCGCTGGCTGCTTTCACGAAAGTTACGCGCACCAATCCCAATGAGGCCGACGCTTACTTTGAAATTGGCCAGATCCGCATGCAGCAGGGCGACCGCGCCGCGGCGTTGAACGCATTTCGCCAAGCCGCTGCGCTGGAACCGGATGACGCGGACTACCGCCGCGCCGTGGAAGCAGCCTCGGCGCCGCGCTAGTTCGCTGCGGGATTCCTGGCGCCGGGAGTCGGCCGCGAAAGCAACTCGACATATTCCTTATAGAATTTTGGTTTGTCCAGGTCGTCCTGCACTTCCACCAGGGCCTCGCCCATTCCCGGCTGGAGTCCCGGAGCCCACACCAGCGTGTTTCCGTAACCAGCGCCGTGGTCCACGTCCACATCGATATAGAGTTTTTTCCATTTCGTGATGATGGATGGATCAAGCCAGGCAACTGCCGCCAGTTCATCCCACAAATAATTGGCTTCGGCATATTTCGCAACATATTGCGCGGCGGGCGTGGGACTCTGGCGCACCCGATCGATCAGGTCTTTCTCCATGCGCGTCTTCACGGAAATGTCCACGGTGGTCAGGGCGATGCGCGGCCAGTGCGCGTGAAGGACGGCGTGCGAGGCTTCCGGATCCATCCAGAAGTTGAATTCGCGGGTTGGCGTGAGCGAGAACTCCGGGTCGTCGGTTTGCGGATTGACGCTTCCAGCCATGAGGATCAGCTCTTTACTCAGCTCCGGGAACTTCGGGTCAAGCGCGATCGCCGTCGCCAAATCCGTCATGGGACCCGCCGCATAAATCGTAACTTCATGGGGATATTGCCGAACAGTGCGAACCATGAAATGAGCCGCATCTTCTTTGGCGGCTTGCAGCGAGGGTTTCCCTTCGGGCATCGGCGGAATGTCATCCGGGCCGTGCACCGGATGGCCCTTGGCGTAGTTCCAGGCGCCCTGATAGACGACCTTGCCGTGCAGCGTTTCCCATTTGGCGATGTACTCCTTGCTGTTGACCAGCGGGAAAGCAGCGCCCGGCACAACCGGAATATCCGTGCGGCCGATAATCTCCATCAGGCGCAGGGTGTGAAGCACTTCTTCATCGCGCCAAGCATCGCCGGTGAGCACGGTGATGCCCAGCACATCGGTATCGGGCGCATTGATCAGGGAGAGAATCGCCTGCATGTCCGTGCCACCGGGGCCGGCGGCGTCCTGATCGATAATCACTTTACGTTTGCCCTGCGCCAGGGCCGCGGCAGCACAGGCCGCGGCAATGATTGCCAGCACACAGATGCGAAACATCGTTTTCATGAGCGTTTCCCTCTCGGCGAAACAAATCACCCAGCAACATTAATACATAATTGTTTTCGTGAGGTGATGCGGCCAGGTGGTGGTGTGGAAATGCGTCCAGAAGCGCGCATCAATCTGGGGGATGATGACTTGCTGGCCAGCGGGACGCCGATTGTTGACCTCTTCGCGAAGAAGCGCCGTGGCGTACAAGCAGTGCGCGCGGATTTCGATTTCCCAGCGGGAATCGCGTGGGATGAGCTGATGGGAATTGATGGCCTGCTCGAGCTGCGGGGAATAGCTGGTGATGCCGTGAAGGCGCAGGGCCACGGGAACAATGTAATCGGCAAGCGCCGTCATCTTCTCCGGATCATCGAGGTGGAATTTGCCGGAGGCGTGCAGGGTGGCGTAGAGCATCCAGATGCCGAGTTGCGCGAGCTTGTAGAACCTGACTTCGTGGCCATCGAGGAGGCTGACATCGTTGAAGCGAGGGAATTCCCGGACGAGGCGTTCGATCAAGCCATTTCCGTTGTCATAGAGGCGCGGCGAGCAGGACTGCACGAAATTGTGAAAGCGGCCGGAGTACTTTTCGCTGAGCACTTTGCCGACTTCGTGCAAGACGGCGAGCTTTTCGTCGAGCATGGGCATGGGGATATTGCCGGAGAAGATTTTGTCCAGCTCCGCGCGAGTGATCCTGGCGAGATAGTTGCCGTCGAGGATGGGAATGCCGTCATCCATGGCGCGCTTGAGGCAAGCGAACTCGGCCTCCGAATCGGACCAGTGCTGGCCTGCGTAGTCGACCTGGAATTTCTCGTGGGTTGAAAAATCCGTGAAGGCAGTATCAACGGAGTTCACCACCATTACGAAATCGATGGTTTCCTTGGCGTCGCCCTGGCCCACGCCGAACGGCAGCGCGAAATCGGGCATGGGCAGTTCTTCGTAGGCCATCCAGGAAGCCACCTCGACGATCTTGTCAAAATGGGTGAAAACGTCACGCGAGGATTCGATGGCGTAGTGAAGACTGTCGAGAACAGGGCTGCCGATGGGCTTTGGCCAGTGCATGATATCGGAAGAAGCGGGACGCTGCGAATAGCTCGGAGCGGCCGGATAGATGTTAGTAGAAGAAAACTGAGAAGCGGCGAACGCCCCTCCGAGTGATTGGAGGAAACGCCGCCGCTTCATAGGCTGATGTTCCGCTAGAACTGGAAGCGGGCGCCGAACTGGGCGGCGAAGGCCGTACTGCCCGGGGAGATTTCGTCCCGCACCCCGTATTTCACGCCATTGAACACATCCCCCTGGCGAGGTATCGCGGTAAGCGGACCACACACAGTCGTGAGCGCGATACCTGGTTGCGACATTTGGCAGTTTGAAAGTGTAACGAATCCACTCACGTCTGGATTCGAGTAGAGGTTACTTGCGTTGGTCAGGTTGAACAGGTCGGCAACCAGACGGAGTGAGTATTTCTCTCCCATCCGGATATCTTTCGTGAGGCGCATGTCCCAGGTGAAGAAAGCAGGCTGGCGGGCAGGATAGCGGGTAAGCAGGAAAGGCGTACCGCTGCCAATCTGAACCACGGGACGGTCATTGGTGGAAAACTGGTTGATAACCGTGTCGCCGTTGAGATCCGCCGAAGAATACGCGGGATAGGCCAAGCCGCTGTGAGCAATGAAAGTGCTGCTCCAGGCAATGCCAAAGGGAAGGTCGGCACTGAAGCCGGCCTTGAACTGATGAGTGATATCGAGGCCGTTGCGGCCGTAATCGATATTGATGTTGAAGGGATCCTGAGGGCCGAAGAAGGTATCGGTGTCGCGCTCGCTGGAATCGTTGCTCTTGTTGGTGGACCAGGTGTAGTTGGCAAACACCTGGTAATGATGAGAGAAACGCTTGTTCACGCTGGCGGTGACGGCGTCGTAGTTGCCATGGCTGAAGCTGGCAAGTTCCAACGCGCCAGAGAACGGCGAGAGTCCGCAATCCAACGGCATCGGCTCACCGGGGAAAAGCTGGGCATCAGCGGGGCACGCGCCTTCAGCCGGCACAGCCGCCAGAATGCTCCTTCCAAACTGATCCGTTTTCGGTTGAGAGGAGTCGAGTGTGTTTAGAGGAACAAGGTTCCTTTGCCAGTTCGAGGTGCTGAATCCACCCGTTTTCAGATGGGTGGAATGCATGTAGACGTAATTCAGGCCAACCTGCCAGCCTCCCGCGAACTCATGCTCGATCCCCACGGTCAAGTTAGACACGCGGGGATTGCGCAAGGCTGGATCGGCATATTCGATCGAAGGGCAGCCGATGGCTGGAGTTACGAGACCGCAAAGCTCACTGGAACTGGCCGCGAGGGTCGACGGGTAGAGGTACGGGAACCCGCTGGAGGGCGCGCTTCCGTATGCGGGCGCACCGAAGAGCGTGGTGGATTTGGAGCCGCCACCATTGGAAACCTGCGGAAAGAAGATCGTGGGTGTCTGCGCGTAGTAGAAGCCCCAGGCCGCGCGGACGGTCGTCGGGTGTGTTGACGAACCAAGATTCCATGCCAGGCCAACACGCGGCCCCCACTGTTGGAAATCATTCGGAGTGTGTTGGGGGACCGAGGAAATCTTGGTGCCGTCGCCGAGCGGCCCTACGCCCGTATAAACCTGCGCGCCAGGGATAGGAGTTTGCGGCTGGGGGTTCCAGGTGCCATCCCAACGGAGCCCGTAGGTAAGTGTGAGGCGTGACGTGAGCCGCCACTTGTCCTGGCCGTAGAAACCCAAGCCGTTCTGATAATTGGGTTTCAATGTATTCGCGGTGAAGACATCCAAACCGTTCAAGCCAAAGCCCTGGATGTAGGCGGTGGCCAGATTGGGTTCTTGTCCCTCCGGGCAAGTAGTGGGATCAAAATCGCAAAGGCTGGCGAAGTTGTATCGGCCGGCTGACCATCCGGCGAAGACATCCTTGCGATCAACAAAGGTATTAAGATCGCCACCGAACTTCAGGTCGTGCTTGCCGAAGGAATACGAGTAATTGTCCTGAACCTGGAGCTTACCGTTGTCGTTGTTTGCGGGAAGGTAGAAACGCTGGCCTAAGGTGCCGTAACCCTGGATCTGAACTTCCGGCGCGCCAGAGAAAATCGGATGGCGCTTGCGAACTTCACCTTGGATCAGAACGCGGATTTCGTTGACTCGATTACCATGAACGGTGGTCAGCGCAAAGACGCCGCTGATGCCTTGATTCACGAAGTCTTCCGTATCAATGAAAGCGTCCGAAGTTTCCGTTTGGCCATGTCCGCCAGTGAATCCACGCGTATGATTGCGCGTGCCGAGGCCACGAATGCTGAAGTGAGTCGCGGAAGTGAGCTGGTAGTCATAATGACCCAGCAAGGTGAAAAAATCCTGGAACTGCGTGTGCGGTCCATCGAGTGCACCCAGATTGGGCACTCCATAACAAGCCGGCAGAAGATTCATTCCAACCGCGTTCTTGGCACAAGCAGGTCCAAGGACCTCCCCGCTGCCTGCCACTGCCGGCGTAATCACCGGTCCGGCATCCGCTTCACAAACCGGATCACCGTGGCAGAGGTTTGTTGTTAGCGGGCCGCTATTCCGTTGAATGTCTGTGGAGAGGAAAAGCCACTGGCGATCCTTGTGGATGGGAAGGCCGACAGAGCCGCCAAACTGATTCTGCCAATCAATGCTGGAGGGATTGCCGAGGGCGTCATTTTTCGACATGCCGCCGCCACGGTAGTATTCGTGGGCTTCGCCATGCAGTTGGTTGGTGCCGGATTTGGTGACCACGTTGAGAAGGCCGCCGGTGGCGCGGCCGAATTCCGGAGCAAAGCCGTTGGTGACAACCTGAAACTCCTGCACGGATTCGATCGGCACGGTGAGGTTCTTGGTTTCGAGAGAGCCGAAATTTTCGCCAAAGTAGTTATTGGTGGCGTCGGCGCCGTCAATCACCAGCCCGGTGTAATCGCTCTGCTGGCCGCCGAGGCGGATGTTGCCGCGCAATCCGGGAACAACCTGGGCAGAGGGAGTCAATTGAGCAAGGTCGCGGTAATCGCGGCCGGGAAAGGGCAGATTCTCGAGGCTTCTGGAATCGAGGAGTTGCGACACACCGGCGGTGGTTGTGTCGACGGCGCCCGCGGCTTCCGCGGTCACTTCGACTGTCTGCGTGGTGGTCTTCAACTGCATGGGAATGTCGAGACCCATCGAGGCGCCGACGTTGACCACGATGTCCTTCACCGTGTAGATAGCAAAGTTGGGGGCCTCGACCACCAGCGTATATTGGCCGGGCGTGACCGCTTCAAAGGCATAAGCGCCGTTTTCGTTGGTCGTAATTTCGCGTTTCAGCCCGGTTGCCGTGCTGGTGAGAGTGAGTTTGACGCCGGGAATGGCCGCTTTGGAAGCGTCGTAGACGGTACCGCGGATGGCGCCGCGTTCGAGTGTTTGCGCGGAAGCAAAATGGAGATTGGCAAAAAGCGCCAGCAACGCAAGAAAAACGAAACCGCAGAAGCGAACTTTCATTCGGAATTACCCTCCCCCGGAACCGGGTTCTACGCAGAAACGTCCAAAACACACTAATCGAGAGCGCCAACGAGAAAGTACACCCCAACAGACAAAAGTTGACGTAGGTTAGTGTTCTATTTGGGAGAGTGTCAAGTCAAAAGTAGTGTTTACAAAAGACTGCTTGTGGAAGAAATGGCAAGCCACCCATGAAGATAGACTGCCCAATTGGAGCGGCAGGCTACCAGGAACAGCCAGGAGAGATGCTACGATAAGAAAACCACGATGAGGGAGAATCAAAATTCGGGCAGGCGCGACCATCGCTTCGTTCGCCGATGGATGCTATGCCTTTTGCTTGTATGCAATTCTCCCAATTGCGTTTACGCGCAAGCGGCAAAACAAGGCCGGGCAGCCGGCTCTGGGCAAAAATCGCCTGGAGCGGCGAGCACAGACAAACTGAACCCCTTTGAGGTGGAGTTTCAGGACGTCACGCAGGAGGCCGGAATCCATTTCCATCATGAACGGGCCGCTTCGGAGGAGCGCCTCTATGTTGAGACGATGGGTTCGGGCGTGGGATGGATTGACTACGACCAGGATGGATTCCTGGATGCGATTTTTGTGAACAGCGGGTACACGCCGCTGTTTCATCCGGATACCCCCCCGCAGCCAGCGCTCTATCACAATAACGGAGACGGCACCTTCACCGATGTCACGGAAAAAGCAGGCATTCACTCCGATGGCACGTTCTTTTTTGGTGTGGCCGTGGGAGATTTCGATAATGACGGCTTCCCCGATATTTACTTGACCGGCTACCGGCACTCGGTCCTGTATCACAACAACGGTGACGGCACGTTCACCGATGTGACAGCCATCGCCGGCGTCGGCAACGACGGCAACTGGGGCACAGGCGCGGGGTGGTTCGATTACGACCGCGACGGCAAACTCGACTTGTTGGTTTCCAACTATGTGGCGTTCGACGTGGACCATCCTGTCTCCTGTGGCGAGAAAAAACCCGGCTACCGCGCCTACTGCCACCCGGACAGCTTTCCGGGAACATCGCCGCGGCTGTATCACAACAATGGCGACGGCACGTTTACAGACGTGACGCAAAAGGCCGGGCTGGTCAACAAGGATGGCAAGAGCCTGGCGGTCGTGCTTGCGGATTTGAATGGCGATGGCTGGACCGACATCGTGATTGCCAACGACACGCAGAGGAACTTTATCTACCTGAACAATGGCGATGGAACTTTTCGTGACGTGAGCTACACCAGCGGCGCGGGTTTCAGCGAAGACGGCGGCGCGGAGGCAGGCATGAGCGTGGACGCGGCCGATGTTCGCCATGCGGACCAGTTTGACCTTTATGTGTGTCACCTGGATCTTCAGGTCAATCGCTACTATCGCAACAATGGGGATGCCACGTTTACGGACGCGACGGTTGCTACCGGGTTGGCGCAAACCAATTACAACAACAGCAGTTTCGGCGCGAGGTTTTTCGACTTTGACAACGATGGCTGGACCGACCTGCTGGTGACCAACGGCCACATTCTGGACAATATCGCACTGTATCACCCGAATGTGACCTACGAAGAAGTGCGCAAACTCTACCGTAATGTGGGCAACGGGAAGTTCGTGGATATCACGGCGACGCAGAATGCCGGCTTTCGCGCTCCGCGCATCGGGCGCGGCATGGCGGTGGGCGATTATAACAATGACGGCTGGCTTGATTTTCTGGTCAATAACAATGGCCAGGAGGCGCAACTCTTCCGGAACGATGGGGGAGACTGCGCAACGTCCAAGGGAAATCATTGGCTGGGCGTTCACTTGATCGGCACGAAGAGCAATCGCGATGCCGTCGGCGCAAAACTAAAGCTGGTGGCGGGGAAGTTCGTGAGTTACGACCAGCGCAAGGGCGGCATGAGTTTTTCCTCGGCGCAGGATTCACGCATCTACTTTGGCCTGGGCGGAATCACGAAAATCGATGCGCTGGAGATTGCATGGCCGAGCGGAGCAAAGGAAGTAATTCGCGACCTGGCCGTCGACCAGATCGTGACCATCGAAGAAGGAAAAGGCGTCACTCCGTACCGCTATCCCACATTTCGCAAAAAATAGAACACATCATTGCGGTTGAGTTTCGCGGCCAGTTACGGTTTCCCGCCGCGACGCGTCCACTCGGCATCGAATTCCGCGCGCGTGTGGAAAGAGGTTTGCGTGCCGATCCGCGTGGTGGAGAGTGCGGCATAGAGGCTGGCCCGGGTGAGCGCGTCTTTTTCTGCAAACCCTTCGGCAAGAAACGTGGAAAAACTGCCAATGAAGGCGTCGCCCGCGCCGGTCGTGTCCGTGGGCGTCACGGGGAAAGGCGGCAAAAGTTCACAGCATTCTGAAGTGGCCAGCAACGATCCGCGCGCGCCGAGGGTGATGATGACGCGAGTGAAACCCTGTTGAAGAAGGGCGGCGGCGCATTTTCTTGCTTCGTCGGTGGAGTGTACCGGCAAACCAGTGATCAGTTCGGCTTCGCTTTCATTGGGCACGAAATAGTCTGCCGCACGGAGGCTGTCCGACGGGATGGGTTGTGCGGGGGCGGGATTGACGATGCAACGTATGCCGTTCTGGTGCGCAAATCGCACGGTATAAGCGACAGTGTCTAGCGGAATTTCAAACTGCAGCACAATTGTGTCCACGCTGCGCAGCGCGGAAGCAGCCGCATCCACGTCGGCCGGCTTTAAAGTGTCATTCGCGCCCTTAACGACAATGATGCGGTTCTGGCCGTTGGGTTCGACGAAAATGGGGGCCACGCCACTGGAGACCCCGTCAACAATGCGCACGTGAGACGCATCAATGCCGATTTTGGTGAAATTATCCACCGTGGCCTGGCCGAAGAGGTCGTTGCCTACGTTCGCAACCATGAGCACGTCCGCGCCACAAAGGCGCGCCGCAACTGCCTGATTCGCTCCCTTGCCACCAAAGCCCAGGTGGAAACTCTTGCCGAAGAGAGTCTCGCCAGGACGCGGGAAAGTATCACTGAAGGTGGTTAGATCAACATTGGCACTGCCGACGACGGCTATCTTTGACTTTCGTGACATTCATTCTCCCGACGGAGCGACATGCGGAAAAATATACCAGCGGGCGAAAATGAGCAAGTGCGCGGCACACAAGGAGAAACGAAGAGTGGAGGCGAGGGCCCTGGCGTGGCGGCGCGTTGACGGCTATTTCCGCGGATGTTAGGCTCGCACTTCCTTCACAACAGCATGCGCGCCGTCGACCTCATACGAAAGAAACGCGATTCCGGGGAACACACCCCCGAGGAGATCGCGTTCCTCGTTTCCGGCTACACCAAAGGCGACATTCCCGACTATCAGATGGCCGCGTGGCTGATGGCTGCGTGGATTCGCGGGTTGAACCGCGCGGAACTGGCCGCGCTGACGGAGTCGATGTTGTACTCCGGCGAAGTGGTGAGTCACGCGGACATTCCCGGCAAGAAGGTGGACAAACACTCGACGGGCGGCGTGGGTGACAAAACTTCCCTGATTCTGGCGCCGATTGTGGCGGCGGGCGGCCTGACAGTTCCGATGATCAGCGGGCGTGGGCTGGGGCACACCGGCGGGACGCTGGACAAACTGGAAGCGATTCCGGGATTCAACACGGCGCTCAGCTTAAGCGAATTTCGGCGCGTGCTGCGCGAGTGCGGCATGGGGCTGATCGGGCAAACGGCGGAAATCGCTCCGGCGGACAAGAAAATTTACGCGCTGCGCGACGTGACCTCCACCGTCGAAAATGTCGGCCTCATTTGCGCTTCCATCATGAGCAAGAAATTGGCCGAGGGCATTGATGCGCTGGTCTTAGATGTGAAGACCGGTTCGGGCGCTTTCATGCAAAAGGAAGCCGACGCGGTGCACCTGGCCGAAGTGATGGTGGAGATCGCGCAACGCATGGGGAAGAAAGCGGTGGCGTTCATAACGGACATGGAGCAACCCCTGGGGCGCATGGCCGGGCATTCTCATGAAGTGATCGAGTCGATTGAAGTGTTGAGGGGAAATGGCCCGAGCGATTTGCGCGAGCTCAGTGTGGAACTCTCCGCCTGGATGTTCTATCTCGGCGAACGAACGGCATCTGTCGAAGAAGGGCGCGTGCTGGCGGAGAAGATGATCGCGACGGGGCAGGCGTTGGAGAAATTTCGCCAGGGCATCCGGCTGCAAGGCGGCGATCCGCGCGTGATTGATGACACTTCCCTGCTGCCACTGGCACGCCATCGACAGGATATCGTGAGCCCGAAGGCCGGGTACATCCGCGACATGGATTGCCTGCAATTCGGCATTGCGCTGGCCATGCTGGGCGGCGGCCGGGAAAAGAAGGAAGATTCGATTGACCACGGCGTGGGGCTGGAATTCCACAAGCGCATCGGGGATCGCGTTTCGGCTGGAGAAAAGCTGGTCACAATTTATTACAATGCGCAGGAGAAACTCGCGGAGGCCCGGGAAAAAATTGCGTCCAGCTTTGAAATTGGGGAAGCCGCTCCGGCTCCGCGCCCGCTGATCCGCAGAATTCTGGGCGGATCGTGAATTTGGCGTTTGCGTTTCCGGGATTCGGCGCATAAGGAGACTGAAGGAGACAGAATGGGAAGATTCGCGGGAGTGCTCGGGATGCTGGTCCTGGTTGGCTTGGCGTATCTGTTCAGCACAGCGCGCAAAGCCATCCAGCTGAAAACGATTTTGTGGGGGCTGGGGCTGCAGTTGGCCTTTGGCGTATTCGTGCTGAAATTTGAAGTGGGCCGCGCCATTTTCCAGTATTTGGGCGACGCTGTGAATAGACTGCTGAGTTTCGCTTTTGCCGGCTCGACATTCGTTTTCGGCGGGCTGGGCATGAAAACTTCTTCGTTTGGATTCATCTTCGCGTTCCAGGTATTGCCGACCATCATCTTTATCGCGGCCGTGTTTGCGTTTCTTTATCACATTGGCGTGATGCAGATTTTCATTCGAGCGTTTGCGTGGGTGATGACGCGGGTGATGGGCGCCAGCGGGGCGGAATCACTGGACATCGCCGCCAGCATTTTCATGGGGCAGACGGAGGCGCCGCTGACGATTCGCCCGTTTCTGAACAAGCTGACAAAATCCGAATTGATGTGCGTGATGACATGCGGCATGGCTCATGTGTCCGGCGGAATCATGGCCGCGTACATCGCATCCGGCGTGGAGGCCAAGCACTTGCTGACGGCGGTGATCATGACCGCGCCGGGCACGCTGTTGATGGCAAAAATGCTGGTGCCGGAGACGGAGCAACCGCTCACCGCCGGCCGCGTGCAGATGCCAGAAATGGAGAAGGAAGCGAATTTTCTTGGCGCGATTTCCCGAGGCACCTCGGATGGATTGCAGTTGGCGATCAACGTTGGCGCCATGCTCATCTCATTCATCGCATTATTGGCGCTGGTGGATTACCTGATCGGGGGCGCGCACGGCTGGCTGGCGTTTCATCATTTTCCGTGGTTCCCTTCGAGCCTGGGGCAATTTTTCGGATGGATTTTTGCGCCCATCGCTTGGCTCGTGGGCGTGCCATGGAAAGATGCGCCGCAGATCGGCTACCTGCTGGGAACACGCATGACCATCAATGAAGTCGTTGCGTTCGCAAAGCTTGGCCAATTGAAAGGCTCGCTCGATCCGCGATCCTTCACCATCGCGACGTTTGCGCTTTGCGGGTTCGCCAACTTCAGCTCCATCGGCATTCAGATTGGCGGGATTGGCGCGCTTGCACCGGAACAGCGCGGCCAGTTGGCGAAATTCGGGATACGCGCCATGCTTGCAGGAACCATGGCGAATCTGATGTCCGCGTGCATCGTGGGAATCCTCACATGAGCCTGCTGAATTTGGGGAAAGGCGCCAAGCTCGGGGAGGAGTTTGTGCGAGCGGAAGACGCGGCACGTTTCCTTGCGAAAAAAACAAAACTTCGGCCGAAGATTGCCTTGGTGCTGGGTTCTGGATTAGGCGCCTTTGCCGACGAGTTCACCGACGCCACGCGCATCCCTTACGCCAAAATTCCGGATTTTCCGCGCTCGACGGCCATCGGCCACGCCGGCCAACTGGTAATCGGCAAGGTGGATGGCATCGAGGTCGCAGGGATGCAGGGGCGGGTGCATCTCTATGAAGGCTACTCGGTGAAGGATGTCGCGTTTCCGATTCGCGTTTTTGCCCGGATGGGCGTGAAAGCAGTCATCCTGACGAATGCCGCCGGTGGAATCAGAAAGGAGTTCACGCAAGGGCGGCTGGTGGTGATTTCCGATCACATCAACCTGCAGGGCGTGAATCCGCTCTCTGGCCCCAACGACGAGAACTTCGGCCCGCGTTTTCCGGATATGAGCGCGGCCTATGACAAGCGGTTTCGCGAACTGGCGCTCGCCGAAGGCCGCCTGCTGAAGATTGAATTGGGCGTGGGCGTGTATGCCGCGCTGGCCGGGCCGAGCTACGAAACGCCGGCGGAGATCCGCTATCTGCGCAGCATTGGGGCGGATCTGGTGGGGATGTCCACGGTGCCGGAAGTGATCGCGGCGCGACATTCCGGCATACGGGTGCTGGGAATTTCCTGCGTAACGAATGCGGCGGCAGGAATTCTGGATCAACCGCTTGATCACAACGAAGTGCTGCAAACAGCGGAACGCGTGAAGGGCCAATTCATTGCCCTGCTGCGCAGCGTGATTCCGGACATCGCCTCTGCGCTATGATTCCTTGTGCTGGCAAATGAATTTTGGAGGGAACCCGTGTCCGAATATGACGCCTTGATCTCCGCCGCAAAGCAAGCGCGCGAAAACGCTCACGCAAAATTTTCCAATTTCAAGGTGGGGGCGGCGCTGCGCACACCGGCTGGGAAAATATTTGGCGGGTGCAACGTGGAAAATGCCACGTACGGATTAACGGTGTGCGCCGAGCGCGTGGCGATTTTCAAGGCCATCAGCGAAGGCGAGCGGCGCTTTGACGCCATCGCTGTCGTGACGGATACTGATGCGCTGACACCACCCTGTGGCGCATGCCGCCAGTTGATCTGGGAGTTTTGCGGGGATGTGCCGGTAATCCTTTCCAACTTGCAAGGAAAAACAGAAACCATCCAGATGCGGACATTGTTTCCAAAACCGTTTGATTCATCGAATCTTTAACTGACAAGCACCTTAGGCGGACGAGATGTTTGAGATCCTTTGGAAATTCTCATTGAAAACAACGGACTAGGAGCCAAAACTAAAGAGATTCAACGTAGTGCGGAGGAAGCAGTGAAAAACAAGGTTAATTCCGTATTTCTGATGCTGCTGCTTTTGTCCAGCGGAGCGGCTGGGCAGTCAGAAAAGAAGCCTGGGCAGAAACAGATCGGGCGCGGGCACTCAGAGGACGCGGTTTGGGATTTGGTTGTGGAGGGTGGCACTGTCGTCACGATGGATGGTTCACGCCGTGTTATCGAAAACGGAATCGTTGCGGTGCAAGGCGACACCATCGTCGCGGTTGAGCCGATGACTCCTGCGGCCAAAGACAAATACATGTACACCGCGTGGCAAATCATCGACGCGAAGGGAAAACTGATCCTGCCGGGATTCATCAACGGGCACACGCATGTGCCCATGGTGCTGATGCGCGGACTGATTGACGACGTCACGCTGGATGATTGGCTGCGCAAATACATTTTCCCGGCTGAAGCGCGCAACGTCACGGAAGACTACGTGCGCTGGGGCACGCGCCTGGCCATGGCGGAGATGATTCGCAGCGGCACCACCACGTTTGCGGACATGTATTACTTCGAGGATGCCGTCGCCGACGAAACAAAAGCTGCCGGACTTCGCGGATTTCTGGGCGAAACGTGGATTGACTTCCCTGCCCCGGACAACAAGAGCGAGGCCGAGATGGCCGCGTACAGCGAAAAGTTCATCAAGAAATGGCAGGGCGATCCGCTGATTCATGCCGGCGTTGCGCCGCATTCGATATACACCTGTTCAGAAAAGACGCTGCGCGATGCCGCCGCTCTGGCCCGCAAATACAATGCGCCGATCCTGATTCACGTGGCGGAAATGAGAAAAGAACTAATGGACAGCCTGGCGAAAAATGGCGCGACCCCGGTGCAGTACCTGGAGCGCATCGGCGTGCTGGGGCCGGATGTGCTGGCGGCGCACTGCATCTGGGTGGACTACACGGACATGAAGATTTTGGCGGATCATCAGGTGGGCTGCGTCCACAATCCTTCGAGCAACATGATGCTGGCCAGCGGCGTGGCCCCGGTGGTGGACGAACGCGCCGCCGGAATGCGCGTTGGCCTTGGCACAGACGGCCCGGCAGGCAGCAACAACGACCTGAACCTGATGGAAGAGATGGACCTGGCCGCGAAACTGCAAAAAACGGCGCGAGTGGATCCGCGGGCGCTCGGCGCAAAGGGCGCTCTGGAGATGGCCACAATTGAAGGAGCCCGCGCACTGCACATGGAGAAGGAGATTGGCTCGCTGGAAACCGGCAAGAAAGCGGACCTGGTGGTTCTTAATTTGAATGTGCCCAATGCCGTGCCCATGTACGACGTGTATTCGCAAGTGGTGTATGCGCTGAAGGCCAGCGAGGTGGAAACCGTTGTGGTTGGCGGGAAGATTTTGCTGAAGGACGGCAAACTGCTCACCGTGGATGAAGCGAAGGCGATGGCCAAAGCAAAAGAGTTCGGCGAAAAAGTACAATCTTCCTTGAAGCAGTGAGCGAATCGCACAGCGCCAACCGCTTACCGAGCCACTTTGGCACAAAAGATTACCAGGTTGCGAATCCATCGCGCGTGAAACGATGCGCTCGGATATAATGTGAGCCAATGCTTGCCGCTTTGCTTGCTCCAGGTCGCAAGAGTTTATTTTTTCTTCTATTCCTTCTGACGCTGTCGCCGCAGTCGCTTCCGGCAGCAACGTGGCGAGGTGTGTTGCGCGACCAAGCGGGAAAACCCGTGAGCGGCGCAACAGTCACCCTGCGCACGGTGTCCGACCTGCTGCAATATTCCGCCGATACTGCCTCGAATGGGGAATTCCTTTTCCCCGACATCAAAATTGGAAACTACAAGGTGGCGGTTGTGGCGGCGGGCAGAACGTATTCAGGCGCAAGCTCGATCGCCATAAGCGACGTTCCTGTTTTCGCCGCCGATCTTCAGTTGTCCGCGCAAGGCCAGACCGTTGCCGTCGTAACGACCGAGAAAGACGCAGCGGCGAAAGCGAGCGGCGGGGAAAAGCTTTCCGCGGAAGAAGTGTCAAGCCTGCCGCTGAATCAACGCGATTTCAGCAAGCTTCTGCTGCTTGCCGCCGGCACGATGACGGACACCAACGGCGCGGCAAATTTCACGCAGCAATTTACCGTCAATGGGCAACGCGGCGTGGCGTCCGTTTTCGCCATGGATGGAGCAGACACCAGCGACCCGGAAATGGGCGGCGCCACATTTTCCAACTTCAACGTCGATGCCATCCAGGAGGTGCAATCGAGTTCGGGCGTAATGCCCGCGGAAATCGGGCATGGCGCGGCGGGATTTACGAATGTCGTCACAAAATCAGGAACGGCGATGGTGCATGGTAGCGTTTTTGAGTTTGTCCGCAATGCCGCGTTCGACGCGCGCAATTATTTCGATCATACCAGCGACGTGGATCCCCGGCGGATTCCTCCGTTTGCGCGCAATGAATTTGGATTGACCAATGGCGGGCCGGTGGTGCTCCCGGGAATTTATGATGGCCGCGGCAAAACATTTTACTTCGGGGAGTACCAGGGCTTCCGGCAGGTTCTGGGCACAACGCAGGTATTCGCGGTGCCGACGGCCGCGGAGAGACAGGGCATCGATACCACCACTTACCCCGGAGACACGCTGTATGTTCCGGTGAACACTTCCATCGCGCCGATGCTGGCGCGCTACCCGCTGCCAAACGATCCGCACGGGCCGTACGGCCTGCGCACCTATGCCACTTCGTCGAAAGTTGTGACGGACACGGACCAGTTTTCCGTGCGGATCGATCACCGGATTTCCGGCAAAGCAACTTTGTTTACGCGTTTCAGCCTGAATCAGGTGAACGGCCCGACAACCAATCCGGATCAGACTGCGATTGACCCCAGTTTTGCCGTGAATTTCTTCGATCACCAGCGCAATGCAGCCGTCACTTACGCGCGGACCATCTCGCCGCATTTGAGCTTTACCACGGCTTTCGGATACATCCGAAGCACGCCACTCTTTCCGACAGTAAACCACACGGACCCTGCGATTGCGTATGGCGACGGGTTGTTCGCGGGATTTAATTCCGCGGACGGCTCGATCACCGGGTCCTATAGCAATTTATACCAATTCCGGCAGGACATGGTTTATTCGCATGGCGGGAATACGTTGAAATGGGGAGTGGAGATCCGGGGGAACAAAGACACCACCATTTGGGGAACCAATCCCAGCGGCCTTTATACATTTGGCGGAGGAACTGCCTACGTGCCGGATAAGGTTTACATTACGTCGGCGAGCGGCCAGCACAATCTGGGGCCGGGCGATGCGCTGCCTGATTCGCTGACGGGCTTGCTGACGGCAACTCCCTACTCGTATACGGTTTCGGCGGCAGGCAGCTTGACCCCAACGGGCAACCGGTTTGACGAGGCTGCGGTCCGCCGCGAGGCTTACAACTTTTATCTCCAGGACGATTGGAAGGCGACTCCGCGATTGCTGGTGAGTTACGGGCTGCGCTATGAATTGAACAGCCGGATCAAAGAGGCCAAGCACCGCACTTCCATTGGCGAACCCATCGGCACGGACGGCAAACCCACATCGTTCCTTACTCCCGGCGCGCATGAGATTTTTCTTTACAACCCGCAACCGGTTTACGGAATGGATTGGAATGGTTGGGGTCCACGCGCCGCCGTCGACTATAGCGTGGCCAAGCACACGACATTGCATGCCGGCGGGGCGATCACCACGCTTCTACCGAATTTGTGGCAGGAAAATTCCGTGACGGGAGGTATTCCGTTTGTCTTCCAGCCGCTGGTGACGGCGCGACCTAAAGTTCCCGTGGAGTTCCAAAACACTGTCGTGGCGATGAAACTTCCCCCGTTCTATACGACGCAGGGACAGCCGCTGTTCGCTTCGGGAGACAGTTCCAAGGTATCGGCGAACACAGAGATCGATTTGCAGCGGTTCCAAAGTGATTTGGCGGCAATGACGCCCGGCAATGAAATCCAGTTATTCACGGTAGGGGTAATGGCGCGCAATTTTCGCAATGGTTACATCGGCGTGTATACGGCAGGCATTGACCAGGATTTGGGAAACGCGAAACTCAGCGTGACCTATGTGGGAACAGCAGGAATCCACCTGGGAAGTATGTTTTCCCCGAACGGGTATGCGGGCGCCGAAGCGGCATTTGCTCCTTATACGCAGTTCAACGCCGCGGGACAAGCGACCGGTGGATTCGGGCCGGAAGCGGTGATGAGTTCGGGTTCTCATTCCACGTACCACGCGCTGCAAACGAGCCTGACCGAAAACGCAACCCGCATGGGACTCAGTTTTCAGGCCAGCTATACCTTTTCCAAATCGATCGACGACACCAGCGCGGTGATTGGCGGAGGACCTGCAAACGCCGGCGCGCTCTCGCAGACCATGCCACAGAATCCGCTGGATCCACGGGCAGACAAAGGCCCTTCCACGTTTGATGTGAGGCACGTGTTTTCCCTGAGCTTGATCCAGGCCCTGCCGCTTGACCATGTGAACTTCCTTCGCCCGTTGGGTGCGTCACTCACCAAGGGCTGGCAGTTTCTGAATATCACGACACTGACGAGTGGGCCTCCCTTTACCGTTTATTCCGGGATCCAACAGACGGGGGCCGGCGCGGGCGGAACTGATCGGCCGGACCTGGTGACGATGCCCGATTTTTCGACGAGCCGCGCAACGCGCGAGGATTATTTTGGCCGGGGCGCGAACAACAGCTCCTTTTTCTATATTCCCATCGACGTTCCCGGTGGGAGCGGACCCAACCAGGGGAGGTTTGGCAAGTTGGGGCGCGACAGTTTCCGGGGGCCCGGCTTTCATAACTTCGATGTTGCTCTCATCAAGGACACTTCATTTGGGCGCCGGGGAAAGAATGAGCTGGGCATCCTGGAATTTCGCGCGGAGTTTTTCAATGTTTTCAACATCGTCAATTTTGGTTTGCCTGCCAACATCGTGCGCGGCAGCGGTTTTGGCTTGATCAGCCGGACCGCGGGGCCATCCCGCCAGATCCAGTTTTCACTGAAGCTTATTTATTAGTAGCCGGGCCATTGCCGATGAAATGATGGGCATGGTTTATGGGGCACGCTTCCGCCCGCTACCGATGGATTCCTCAATTTCTCAGGGAACTTGCAGGTTTTTGAAGATTGGCTGGGAGGCCTGGACTCGAACCAGGATAGCCAGATCCAGAGTCTGGAGTCCTACCAATTGGACGACCTCCCAGCCGAGGGAAGGAACACAGACAGTCCAGGAGGCAAGAAGGGCTTCCGCAACTGCTGTCCAACCTTTCTAGATTAGAACGGGACTCCGCACTGCGTCAACACAGGGATTCGAGTGGAAAATTCCTTCGGAGATGTCCGGAGCCGCTTTCCCCGTAGTTTGCCGGGATAAAAGGTTGCGTGCTCACACTGGTCATGATACTTTCGCCGGGCGCCTTGTGCCTTTTGTCCGCAGAACGTGAACACTCTTAGTCGAGGAGGGACAACGGAGAGAGACTCTTTGCCGGGAGTCTCTGGCCGGGCGTGCTGGCCCTGGAAGAAATTGCGCAAAGTAAGGAACTGTAGCTCCGAGAGATTCACTCGCACAGGGGGGAGTGTCCAAATCATGAAGAAACGTCAACTCGCCGTTCCTCTTCGTTTTACGAACTGCGCGGGGCTGTTGTTGGCGGGACTGCTGTCCATCACGGGAAACTGCGCAGCGCAACAGCCGGCTGGAGCAGGCACTAATTCCCAATCGCTCCCGGACTCGCCGCAGCCAAAACAGCAATCCGCCAGTGCCCCCACGCAAGAGTCTGGCAAGTTTATCGGCTATATGACCAAGCGTTCGCTCTTCTTCCCGGATATCGCCGCGTCGCCCAATCCGCTCTCGGTGGGAGGCAAGTTTGAGCTCTTCGCCAACCAAAGCATTTCGCCGGAGACAATTCTGATCTCGGGCTTCAGCGCAGGTTACGAGCAGTGGCGGGATTCGTTTCCGGCTTATGGACAGGGGGCGGAAGGTTACGGCAAACGATTTGGCGCGTCCATGGCGACAAACGCGTCGAGTAGTTTCTTTGGAACCTTTCTGGCCGCATCCGTGCTCCGGCAGGATCCGCGATTCTTCCCACAGACACATCCGAAGTTTTGGGGTTCCGTCAAATACTCCGCGCGCCGTGTGGTGGTTACGCGCAACGATTCCGGCAAGGATGTGTTCAACGCTTCAGGATTGTTCGGACCGCTGGCGGGCGAAACCTTGGCCAACGCCTACCTGCCTAAGACGGAACAGACCGGCGCGAAAACGGCGGAACGGTACGGCATAGATTTGGCCTGGAAATTCGCTGGGAATATGTTCAAGAATTACTGGCCCACGATTTTCCACGACTTGGGATTGCAACACTTGGGTGTGCTGCCCAAACCAGACCAGTCTGGGCCCACCGAGGAGCAAATGAAGAAACCGCGGTAGCGCTCGGCTTCCCTGCCCAATCCCGGCGTGGGGCGCTATTCCTTCTCCAACTGCTTGCGCGCTTCCTTCAGAGCGGCGTACTGCGCATCGTCCAACTTGGGGAATTTCAGGTCCATGCCGTGCAGGGCGTCCACAATCGTCGCCACCACCAGCAACCGGCTGAACCACTTGTTATCCGCGGGGACTACGATCCACGGCGCATGTTCGGTGGCGGTGTTGCGGATCATTTTTTCGTAGGCGTCCTGGTAGTCATCCCAGAATTCCCGTTCCTTCAAGTCGGAGGGCGAGAATTTCCAATTCTTGTCGGCGTCGTTCAGGCGCTCCATGAAACGCTTCTTCTGCTCTTTCTTGCTGACGTTCAGGAAGAATTTGCGGATGGCGATGCCGTTGCGCGTCAAGTAGCGTTCAAATGCATTGATGTCTTCGTAGCGGTCGCGCCATATATGTTTGCCGCGCAGGGAGTCCGGGATGCGCTGGCGGTCCAGGAATTCCGGATGCACGCGCACCACCAGGACTTCTTCATAATAGGAGCGGTTGAAGATGGCAATCTTTCCGCGCGGAGGAATGCAGTTCATGCATCGCCGCAGGAAAGTGTGGGAGAGGTCCTCGCTGGACGGCGCCTTGAACGAATACACATCCACGCCCTGGGGGTTCACGCCGCTCAGCACGTGTTTGATCGTGCCGTCTTTCCCTGCCGCGTCCATGGCCTGAAATATCAGTAGCAGCCCCCAGTTTCCCTGAGCATACAGGACGTCCTGCAATTTGCTGAGGTGCGCCACTCCCTGCTCGAGCCATTTGGTGGCTTCGGGCTTGTCCTGCGACTTCAGGTCGTGCGTATCGGCGGGGTCGTGATCTTCCAGGCGAAAGCCGTCGCCCTTTTCCACCACATAGGGCTTGATGAGTTTGTGAAACTTCAGTTCTTTGGGCATTGTGCTCCTGCCATAGAGCGTGATGATTGCAGATTTTCCGCGAAGATCCAAGCGGGCGAGCGAACCACTGGAGCACCTGCATCATGGCACCAATCGTCGGGGGGATTCAAGGTGCTCCGTAGCCTCGCATTTGCAGGAGCCGGCCGGTCAGCGCGAATTAGCTGAAGGCTCAGCTTGCGAGCCGGGAAAATCTCGGTAGAGCAGTGACCTTCGCCCCCAGCGCAGGCCACCCGGGGTTGCCTCAGCGCGTCGAGCATGTGCCGCGCGCCTCAGGGCACCACCTTCTGCGATTCCTGCATAGCCTGAAGCAACCACTTGTGTAATGTCGGTAGAAAATGTGGTTTTACATCGCGAAACGCCAAACCCACCCCAAGATTCGGCTGCGAATATACAACATTCGCGTCCGCCTCAAAAAAGTCTGCGCCTGTGAATATCTTCACGAAAACATGTGCGCCACTTGGGAGAGGATTGGACATATCCAGGTAGCAGCCATACAGGCTGAGATCACTGACGCGAGCA